>Ga0163110_10000036_pt1 | contig 64825 bp, 70 predicted proteins | sample CRUFie1St17metaG_FD_108703 | JGI IMG/M metagenome (GOLD analysis project Ga0163110, IMG submission 108703) | Marine microbial communities from the Costa Rica Dome - CRUD Field 142mm St17 metaG | ecosystem: Environmental > Aquatic > Marine > Oceanic > Photic zone | place: Costa Rica: the Eastern...
AGCTTGTTGGTGAGGTAAAGGCTTACCAAGGCGACGATCAGTAGCTGGTCTTAGAGGATGATCAGCCACACTGGGACTGAGACACGGCCCAGACTTTTACGGGAGGCAGCAGTAAGGAATTTTCCGCAATGGGCGAAAGCCTGACGGAGCAATACCGCGTGAAGGATGACGGCCCATGGGTTGTAAACTTCTTTTCTTGGAAAAGAATTCTGACGGTATCCAAGGAATAAGCATCGGCTAACTCCGTGCCAGCAGCCGCGGTAAGACGGGGGATGCAAGCGTTATTCGGAATTATTGGGCGTAAAGCGTCTGTAGGTGGTAAGGAAAGTGTAATGTTAAAGATCAGGGCTCAACCCTGGGAAAGCATTGCAAACTATCTTACTTGAGTTCGGTAGGGGCAGAGAGAATTCCCAGTGTAGCGGTGAAATGCGTAGATATTGGGAGGAAGACCGGTGGCGAAGGCGTTCTGCTGGGCCGTAACTGACACTCAGAGACGAAAGCTAAGGTAGCAAATAGGATTAGATACCCTAGTAGTCTTAGCTGTAAACGATGCACACTATGTTTTGCAATTTGCAGAGCAATAGCTAACGCGTTAAGTGTGCCGCCTGGGGAGTACATTCGCAAGGATGAAACTCAAAGGAATTGACGGGGACCCGCACAAGCGGTGGAGCATGTGGTTTAATTCGATGCAACGCGAAGAACCTTACCAAGAATTGACATGCTGCGAACGTTTACGAAAGTAAAAAGTCTATTAACTTAGTTAATAGCGCAGACACAGGTGGTGCATGGTTGTCGTCAGCTCGTGCCGTGAGGTGTTAGGTTAAGTCCTGCAACGAGCGCAACCCTTGTCTTTAGTTATATTCTAGAGAGACTGCCGGTGATAAACCGGAGGAAGGTGAGGATGACGTCAAATCAGCATGCCCCTTACATCTTGGGCGACTCACGTGCTACAATGGTCGGGACAAAGAGATGCTACCCTGCGAAGGCAAGCTAACCTCAAAAACCCGATCTCAGTTCGGATTGCAGGCTGCAACTCGCCTGCATGAAGTTGGAATCGCTAGTAATCGCAGGTCAGCCATACTGCGGTGAATACGTTCTCGGGTCTTGTACACACCGCCCGTCACACCATGGAAGTTGGTAATACCCGAAATCGCGCGTCTAACCTTCGGGAGGACAGCGCCTAAGGTAGGATCAGTGACTATGGTGAAGTCGTAACAAGGTAGCCGTACTGGAAGGTGTGGCTGGATTACCTCCTAAAAAAAAACAAAATATTATAAAAAACCGGGTACGGGCTATTAGCTCAGTTGGTTAGAGTACGCCCCTGATAAGGGCGGGGTCAGGTGTTCGAGTCTCCTATAGCCCATGGTGGTAAAGCCAATGGGGGTATAACTCAGTTGGTAGAGTGTTGCCCTTGCAAGGCAAAAGTCAGCGGTTCGAATCCGCTTACCTCCAAACCCGTATTTAAGTTAAAAACTAAAATATTCAATAAAAGTTGAACAAACCAAAAGCATTTGGTGGATCCCTAGGCACTTAGAGATGATGAAGGGCGTGGGCAACTGCGAAAAGCTCCGACGAGTTGAGCACAAACATTGACTCGGAGATTCCCGAATAGGGCAACCTCATAGTACCTTCTCTTAAATTCATAATAGAGAAAGGAAGTAACCCAGCGAATTGAAACATCTTAGTAGCTGGAGGAATAGAAAGCAAAAGCGATTTCCAAAGTAGTGGTGAGCGAAATGGAAACAGCCTAAACCAATAAATTTTTATTGGGGTCGTGGGAAAAACCGAAAAAAAGGACAAATAAAGAAAAAAGTGAAACAATTGAATGTTGTACCGTAGACGGTGAAAGTCCAGTAACTTTACTTTAAATCCTTTGGTTTTATCCCGAGTAGTATGGGACCCGTGAAATCCCGTATGAATCCACGAGGACCACCTCGTAAGGCTAAATATTCCTAAGTGACCGATAGCGCATAAGTACCGCGAGGGAAAGGTGAAAAGAACCCCAGTAGGGGAGTGAAATAGAACATGAAACCAAATGCTGACAATCAGTGGGAAGGGTTTAACCCTGACCGCGTACCTGTTGAAGAATGGGCCGGCGAGTTATATGTAGTGGCAGGTTAAAAAGGATCTTTGAAGCCATAGCGAAAGCAAGTCTGAATAGGGCGCTAAGTCACTATATATAGACCCGAACCCGGATGATCTAACCATGACCAGGATGAAACTTCGGTAACACGCAGTGAAGGTCCGAACCGACCGATGTTGAAAAATCGGCGGATGAGTTGTGGTTAGGGGTGAAATGCCAGTCGAATCCGGAGCTAGCTGGTTCTCCCCGAAATGTGTTGAGGCGCAGCGCTTCATAATGGGCTTTCTAGGGGTAAAGCACTGTATCGGTGCGGGCCGGGAGACTGGTACCAAATCGTAGCAAACTAAGAATACTAGAAACGCTTTCTATGAAGCAGTGAGACAGTGGGGGATAAGCTCCATTGTCGAGAGGGAAACAGCCCAGATCACCAGCTAAGGCCCCTAAATGATTCCTAAGTGTTAAAGGAGGTGAGGATGCACAAACAGCCAGAAGGTTTGCTTAGAAGCAGCCATCCTTTAAAGAGTGCGTAACAGCTCACTGGTCGAGCGTCTTTGCGCCGAAAATGGACGGGACTAAGGAATCTGCCGAAGCTGTGAAAGAATACCATATTCTTGGTAGGGGAGCGTTCTGCTATAGGGTGAAGTTTTTTCGTGAGAAAGAATGGACGAAGCAGAAGTGAGAATGTCGGCTTGAGTAGCGAAAACATCGGTGAGAATCCGATGCCCCGAAAACCTAAGGGTTCCTCCACAAGGCTCGTCCATGGGGGGTTAGTCAGGACCTAAGATCAGGCCGAAAGGCGTAGTCGATGGGAAGCAGGTCAATATTCCTGCACTTAATTTTTATTAGCACCGGGGGACGAAGCCGTTTGAGATGCAGTCGGCGAAGAAAGACTGAATTACATCAAGGCTTCCAAGAAAATCCCGTTCTGCTCTTAATAGGAATTAACCTGTACCACAAACTGACACAAGTGGGTAGGTCGAGAAGACCAAGGGGCGCGAGATAACTCTCTCTAAGGAACTCGGCAAAATGGCCCCGTAACTTCGGGAGAAGGGGTACCTATTTATAGGTCGCAGTGACCAGACCCAGGCAACTGTTTATCAAAAACACAGGTCTCCGCTAATTCGAAAGATGATGTATGGGGGCTGACGCCTGCCCAGTGCTGGAAGGTTAAGGAAGTTGGTTAGCTCAGGCGAAGCTAGCGACCGAAGCCCCAGTGAACGGCGGCCGTAACTATAACGGTCCTAAGGTAGCGAAATTCCTTGTCGGGTAAGTTCCGACCCGCACGAAAGGCGTAATGATCTGGGTACTGTCTCGGAGAGAGACTCGGCGAAATAGAAATGTCTGTGAAGATGCGGACTACTTACACCTGGACAGAAAGACCCTATGAAGCTTTACTATAACTTGGCATTGGGTTCGGGCTTGATTTGCGCAGGATAAGTGGGAGGCGTTGAATTTTTCCTTTCGGGGAAAAATGAGCCAATGGTGAGATACCACTCTGATCAAGCTAGACCCCTAACTCTAGACCTTAAACAGGTTAGAGGACAATGTCAGGCGGGTAGTTTTTCTGGGGCGGAAGCCTCCTAAACGGTAACGGAGGCGTGCAAAGGTTCCCTCAAGCTGGACGGAAATCAGCTGTAGAGTGTAAAGGCAGAAGGGAGCTTGACTGCGAGACCTACAAGTCGAGCAGGGACGAAAGTCGGCCTTAGTGATCCGACGGTTCCGAGTGGAAGGGCCGTCGCTCAACGGATAAAAGTTACTCTAGGGATAACAGGCTAATCTCCCTCAAGAGTTCACATCGACAGGGAGGTTTGGCACCTCGATGTCGGCTTATCGCAACCTGGGGCGGAAGGGCGTCCCAAGGGTTGGGCTGTTCGCCCATTAAAGCGGTACATGAGCTGGGTTCAGAACGTCGTGAGACAGTTTGGTCCATATCCGGTGTATGCGTTAGAGTATTGAGAAGAGCCTTCCTTTGTACGAGAGGACCGGGGAGGACAAACCTCTGGTGTACCAGTTCTTTAAAAGGGAAACGCTGGGTAGCCATGTTTGGTTTGGATAACCGCTGAAAGCATCTAAGTGGGAAGCCAACTTCAAGATGAGTACTCTCTTTATAAGACCACAGCAAGACTAGCTGTTTGATAGGTATCAAGTGTAAGCCGTGTAAGCGGTGTAGCTGAGATATACTAACAGGTCGAACGAGTTTGACTTTAAAGTAAATTTATACAATGGGTTCCTCCTTCAATTAGGAGGAATCCGCAACAATTTGTCTGGTATCTTTAGTACAGCACAAAGCACACTCATCCATTCCGAATTGAGTCGTTAAAGGTTGTACAGCGAAAATACTTGTATGGTAACGTACCGGGAAAATAGCTGATGCCAGGCATAGCCCCCATCGTCTAGAGGCCGAGGACATCTCCCTTTCACGGAGGAAACAGGGATTCGAATTCCCTTGGGGGTATTTTTTATAAAGCGCCTGCTTAGCTCAGCTGGTTAGAGCACCCGTCTCATACGCGGGGTGTCACTAGTTCAAATCTAGTAGCAGGTAGTTTTCTGATCATTTAATAGATCCAAAAAAATATTCTTTTTTGGTTATATTTTTGGCATGAATAAGTTAATTCTAAAATATATTTAAATTAATTATTTAAGTAACAGTAAAAAATGAAATTAGCTTATTGGATGTACGCAGGACCAGCTCATATTGGTACCTTACGTGTAGCTTCATCGTTTAAAAATGTACATGCTATTATGCATGCTCCGCTTGGAGATGACTATTTTAATGTAATGCGTTCAATGTTAGAACGCGAGCGCGACTTTACACCTGTAACTGCTAGTATTGTTGATCGACATGTATTAGCACGTGGTTCACAAGAAAAAGTTGTAGAAAATATTGTTCGTAAAGATAAAGAAGAAAAACCAGATTTAATTGTTTTGACTCCTACTTGTACATCAAGTATTCTTCAAGAAGATTTACAAAACTTTGTAGATCGGGCAACAACTGAATCTGAAGCAAATGTTTTATTAGCTGATGTAAATCATTACCGTGTAAATGAATTACAAGCTGCGGATCGAACTTTAGAACAGATTATTCGTTTTTGTTTAGAAAAAGCTGAACGTACTAAAACTATTGATGTTGAAAAAACTGAAAAACCTTCAGTTAACTTATTAGGTTTCTTTACGTTAGGGTTTCACCATACACATGATTGCCGTGAACTTTCACGTTTATTGGAAGATTTAGGAATACAAATTAATGCTATTGTTCCTGAGGGTGGAAAAATTGAAACGCTTTCAAAACTACCTAAAGCCTGGTTTAATTTAGTCCCTTATCGAGAAGTTGGATTAATGTCTGCGGAATATTTAAAAGAAAAGTATGACATGCCATATGTATCCCGTATTCCTATGGGAGTGGTAGAAACAAGTGAAACTATTAAAGAAATTCAACAGATATTAAATAAAATAGAACCTAGTAAAAAAGTTGATTTTTCCGAGTATATTAAAAATCAAAGCCAATTTGTTTCACAAGCTTCTTGGTTTTCGCGCTCTATTGATTGCCAAAACTTAACAAATAAAAAAGCTGTTGTTTTTGGTGATTCTACGCACGCGGCAGCTATTACGAAAGTCCTTGTTCGTGAAATGGGTATTGGTGTTGCTTGTGCAGGAACATATTGTACTCATGATGCTGATTGGTTCAGAGAACAAGTACAAGGTTATGTTGATGAAGTCTTTATTACTGATGACCATACTCAAGTTGGTGATATGATTGCTCGTTTAGAGCCATCAGCTATTTTTGGAACACAAATGGAACGTCATATTGGTAAACGATTAGATATTCCTTGTGGTGTTATTTCTGCCCCTGTTCATATTCAAAATTTCCCGTTAGGTTATCGGCCATTTTTAGGGTATGAGGGATCAAACCAAATTGCAGATTTAGTTTATAATTCCTTTAGCTTAGGTATGGAGGACCATTTACTTGAAATTTTTGGTGGTCATGATACTAAAGAAGTAATCACTAAAGCATTGTCTACAGATGATTCATTTAAATGGACACCTGATGCTCAAAAAGAATTAAATAAAATTCCAGGATTTGTTCGAGGGAAGATAAAACGAAATACAGAAAAATTTGCTCGCGAAGAAGGAGTAAATACTATATCAATTGAAATTATGTATGCCGCAAAAGAAGCGGTTGGAGCTTAAACCTGACCACAATTTACTAACTCAACAATTTTATCCAACAAAAATATTTATTTTCGTATTAGATGTTCAAATATTTTATGAAAGGGGTTCTGTTTTAAAAACAATACTTCCTTCAGGACAGATAAAATATATCTTTTTAAGTACAGCATTTGAAACATTTAAAATAGGGCGGTCTGTAGGTTTAGGGTGTATTGAAGGTAACAATTTTACTTGGGTTGATTTTTACCCGAACCCAACTTTCTCCCTATGTATTGAATGGGTTATTGCTTTTCTACGATATTTACATGTTTCCTTATTTTTCTTTTGTATCGTGTTTTACACTGAAATAAAGGAAAAAAGAGAACCTAAAGATATTTTTGGGTTATTTATTTATTATTTAATTTATTCTTTACACATCTCTGGTTGGGGATTACCCTTCCATCGACCATCTTTTAAATTATTTAGAGAAAGTAGGCATTTCTTATCCGTATGCTTAACAACTGTTAATGATTTACCTTTCATTAAGATTAATGAACTAGAAAAAGCCTATACGGATACGCGAACATCTTTATTAATGAGTGAAAAAGCAACTTTCGCTGAATTAAAAGAATTAGAAAATACAGAAATTCCTCTACCAAAAAAAATTAAAATAATTTATTGGATTTTGCAACAAGTTTCACAAAAAAAGATTTCTAATCAATTTAGTATGAATACTTGGGGAACTTGTGCTGATTTACTTTTGTATTATGCACAAAGTCTACGTTTATGGATTCCCTAAAGAGCTTGTGCTACTATAAAGAAAAAAGGTTTTTATGATTGCATTAAAGATTCTGGTTTATACAGTTGTGATTTTCTTTGTGTCACTGTTTATCTTTGGTTTTCTTTCTAATGACCCAGGTCGTAACCCAGGTGAAAAGTCTAGCTAATTAGTTTAGTCTTTTAATATTAGAAATTGCAAAAAATTATAATTTGAGTAGGAAAAAATGAGGCTTTTGTTGAACTAGTAAAGTTAACAAAAAAATATTATTGCCTCAAAGGTAAAATTCAAAAAAAAATGGTTGTTTCTACAGATAAGAAAACAGTCGGTGTTATTAGCCAAGTAATTGGTCCGGTTGTTGATGTAGCTTTCCCACCAGGGCAAATGCCAAATATTTATAACGCTTTAGTTATTAAAGGTACTTCTGCTTCAGGTGAAGAATATTCAATTACGTGTGAAGTTCAACAGTTACTAGGTGATCATGTTGTACGTGCCGTATCCATGAGTGCAACAGATGGTTTAATCCGTGGGTTAGAAGTAATTGATACTGGTGATGCTTTAAGTGTTCCAGTAGGTGAATCCACTTTAGGTCGTATTTTTAACGTATTAGGTGAGCCTGTAGATGAATTAGGTGATGTAGGTACAAACGATTCATTACCTATTCACCGTGCATCTCCTGAATTTACGAACTTAGATACTAAATTATCGATTTTCGAAACAGGAATTAAGGTAGTAGATTTATTAGCACCGTACCGTCGTGGTGGTAAGATTGGTTTATTTGGTGGAGCAGGTGTAGGTAAAACTGTTCTGATCATGGAATTAATCAATAACATCGCAAAAGCTCACGGTGGTGTATCTGTATTTGGTGGTGTAGGTGAACGTACACGTGAAGGTAATGACCTTTACCAAGAAATGAAAGAATCTGGCGTAATTAACGACAAGAATCTTAAAGAGTCTAAAGTTGCACTAGTTTACGGACAAATGAATGAACCACCAGGTGCTCGTATGCGTGTAGGTTTAACTGCTTTAACTATGGCAGAATATTTCCGTGATATTAATAAACAAGACGTTTTATTATTCATTGATAATATTTTCCGTTTCGTACAAGCAGGTTCTGAAGTATCTGCATTATTAGGTCGTATGCCTTCTGCAGTAGGTTACCAGCCAACTCTAGCAACAGAAATGGGTGGTCTTCAAGAACGTATTACTTCTACGAAAGAAGGTTCTATTACTTCTATCCAAGCGGTTTATGTACCAGCGGATGATTTAACTGATCCAGCACCAGCAACTACGTTCGCGCATTTAGATGCAACAACAGTATTATCTCGTAACTTAGCTGCGAAAGGAATTTACCCTGCAGTAGATCCATTAGACTCTAAGTCTACTATGCTTCAGCCATGGATCGTAGGTGAAGAGCACTACACTTGTGCTCAACGTGTAAAAGGTACTTTACAACGTTACAAAGAGTTACAAGATATTATTGCAATTCTTGGTTTAGATGAATTATCTGAAGAAGATCGTTTAACTGTAGCGCGTGCTCGTAAATTAGAACGTTTCTTATCACAACCTTTCTTCGTAGCAGAAGTATTTACAGGGTCACCTGGTAAATACGTAAGTCTGGCAGAAACAATCCGCGGATTCAATATGATTCTTTCTGGTGAATTAGATGAGTTACCAGAACAAGCATTCTACTTAGTAGGTGATATTGATGAAGCTATTGAGCGTGCAAACAAATCGTAATAATAGGGGGTAAAAATTAAGAATGGCTTTAAAAGTTTCACTTATTACTCCAGATTGTATACTTTGGGATGGACCTGTAGAAGAAGCTCTTCTATCTACAACTACAGGTTTAATGGGTATTTTACCTAATCATGCTCCATTATTAACAGCTTTGGAAATCGGTCCATTACGTTTACGTAATGAAAATAAAGAATGGTTATCGTTCGCAGTTATGGGTGGTTTTGCTACTATTAAAGATAATGCGTTAACGTTAATTGTTAATCAAGCTGAATCGGGTACTTCTTTAGAAAAAGCAACTGTTGAAGAAAATTTATCAAAAGCTAAAGCAGCTTTAGAAGAAGCTTCAACGCCTGCTGATTTAATTGAAGCTCAAATTGCTTACCGTAAAGCTAAAGCTCGTTTTGAAGCTACTTTACCAAAATCTTAAGTTAATTAGTAATTTAAAATGGCAAAAAAGAGTGTAATAGCACGAAATATTAAACGTAAAGAGTTAAGTCAAAAATATATGGGGTTACGTGTTTGGTTAAAAAACCAAATTAAACGTACTTCTAATTTAAGTACTCGTTTACGTCTTCATGCTCTGATTCAAAGTTTGCCTAAAAATAGTAGTCCAACACGAACTGAATCACGTTGTCAGGTAACTGGTCGTCCAAAAGCGGTTTACCGTGATTTTGGTGTATCACGTCATGTTTTTCGTGAATTAGCTAATGAAGGCCTACTTCCTGGAGTTGTCAAATCCAGTTGGTAATTTTCTTGTTATTTTTCTAATAAAGGAAAATAACAAATAAAAAACAAAAAAAATGCCTAGAACCCAACGGAATGCGAATTTTATTGATAAAACGTTCGGTGTTATAGCAGATATTTTATTACAGACTTTACCAACACCGAAGCGAGAAAAAGAAGCATTTGCTTATTATCGTGACGGCATGTCAGCCCAGGCTGAAGGTGAATATGCTGAAGCGCTTCAGAATTATTTCGAAGCGCTTCGGCTAGAATCTGATGCATACGATCGAAGTTTTATTTTATATAATATAGGTTTAATTCACACAAGTAATGGAGACCATGCACGAGCTTTAGATTACTATGCTCAAGCATTAGAGCGAAATCCTTCGTTACCTCAGGCTTTAAATAACATTGCTGTAATCTATCATTACCGAGGAGAACAAGCTTTGGAATTAGGTCAAGATCAAGTATCAAAAATTCTTTTTGATAAAGCAGCAGATTATTGGTTAGAAGCTATACGTTTAGCTCCTGATAATTATATTGAAGCTCAAAATTGGTTAAAAGTGACAGGTCGAATCGATTCGTAAAAATACTTTAATGGTCAAACACACACTTGTTGGTTTTAAGTCTTTTTGTTATTATTTTAAAAGAACCGTCTAAGTTATTAACTTGTACTAAATCAGTACATTGTAACTTAGACGTGAAAAAGATCCTCAGTAGCTCAGGGGTAGAGCGATCGGCTGTTAACCGATTTGTCGTAGGTTCAAATCCTACCTGGGGAGTGCGGATATCGTATAAGGGTAATACCTTAGCCTTCCAAGCTAAAGCTGCGGGTTCGAGTCCCGCTATCCGCTTTTTTATAGTAAACTAAAGTCGTATAAAAAAAAAGTATACACTAGATAAGAAATCAGGAATTAACTATTTCTTTTCATAATTCTCAAAAACTATAATTTAACAATGACTATTGCCTTAGGTGATGTAAAAAACCAACGTGGTTTGTTTGACGATCTTGATGATTGGTTACGCCGCGATCGTTTCGTATTTGTAGGTTGGTCAGGTATCCTTCTATTCCCATGTGCTTACTTCGCAGTGGGTGGTTGGTTCACTGGAACAACTTTTGTAACTTCTTGGTACACTCATGGTTTAGCAAGCTCTTACTTAGAAGGTTGTAACTTCTTAACAGCTGCAGTTTCTACTCCAGCTAACAGTGTAGGACACTCTCTATTACTTCTATGGGGTCCAGAAGCACAAGGAAACTTCACTCGTTGGTGTCAATTAGGAGGTCTTTGGACTTTCGTTGCTCTTCATGGTTCATTCGGTTTAATCGGTTTCATGCTACGTCAGTTTGAAATTGCACGTTCCGTTAAAATCCGTCCATACAACGCAATTGCTTTCTCTGCTCCAATTGCAGTTTTCGTTTCTGTTTTCCTAATTTATCCATTAGGACAATCTGGTTGGTTCTTCGCTCCAAGTTTTGGTGTTGCTGCAATCTTCCGTTTCATCTTATTCTTCCAAGGTTTCCACAACTGGACACTTAACCCGTTCCACATGATGGGTGTAGCTGGTGTTCTAGGTGCTGCACTATTATGTGCGATCCATGGTGCAACTGTAGAGAACACTCTATTCGAAGATGGTGATGGTGCAAACACTTTCCGTGCATTCAACCCAACACAATCAGAAGAAACTTACTCTATGGTTACTGCTAACCGTTTCTGGTCTCAAATTTTTGGTGTAGCTTTTGCTAACAAGCGTTGGCTTCACTTCTTTATGTTATTTGTACCAGTAACTGGTCTTTGGATGAGTGCTATTGGTGTAGTAGGTTTAGCTTTAAACTTACGTGCTTACGATTTCGTATCACAAGAAATTCGTGCTGCTGAAGATCCAGAGTTCGAAACATTCTACACTAAAAACATCCTACTAAACGAAGGTATTCGTGCTTGGATGGCTGCTCAAGATCAACCGCATGAAAAATTAGTATTCCCTGAGGAGGTATTACCACGTGGAAACGCTCTTTAATGAAACACTTTTACTTGGTGGTCGTAACCAAGAGACTACTGGTTTTGCTTGGTGGGCAGGAAATGCGCGTCTAATTAACCTTTCTGGTAAATTATTAGGTGCTCACGTAGCTCACGCAGGTTTAATTGTTTTTTGGGCAGGTGCAATGAACTTATTTGAAGTTGCACACTTCGTACCTGAAAAACCAATGTACGAACAAGGTTTAATCCTTCTTCCACACTTAGCTACTTTAGGGTACGGTGTTGGTGCAGGTGGTGAAGTTATTGATAGCTACCCATACTTTGTTTCTGGTGTATTACACTTAATTTCTTCTGCTGTTTTAGGCTTCGGTGGTATTTACCACGCTTTAGTAGGTCCAGAAACTTTAGAAGAATCATTCCCTTTCTTTGGTTACACTTGGAAAGATAAGAACAAAATGACTACTATCTTAGGTATTCACTTAATCTTATTAGGTTGTGGTGCATGGCTTCTTGTAATTAAAGCTACTTTATTAGGTGGTGTTTATGACACATGGGCTCCAGGTGGTGGTGATGTTCGTATCATCTCTAACCCGACTTTAAGTCCAGGTCCTATCTTTGGTTACTTATTCCGTTCTTTCTTCGGTGGTGACGGTTGGATTTGTGGTGTAGATAACATGGAAGATATCATTGGAGGCCACATTTGGATTGGTACTCTTGAGATCTTTGGTGGTCTATGGCACATTTTAACTAAACCTTGGGGTTGGGCACGTCGTGCTTTCGTATGGTCTGGTGAGGCTTACCTATCTTACAGTCTTGCAGCTATCGCTACAATGGGATTAATTGCTGTTCCTATGTCTTGGTACAACAACACTGCTTACCCAAGTGAATTCTTTGGCCCTACTGGTCCAGAAGCTTCACAAGCTCAAGCATTTACTTTCCTTGTACGTGACCAACGTTTAGGTGCTAACGTAGCATCCGCTCAAGGTCCAACTGGTCTAGGTAAATACTTAATGCGTTCTCCTACTGGTGAAATCATTTTCGGTGGTGAAACTATGCGTTTCTGGGATTTCCGTGGTCCATGGGTAGAACCTCTACGTGGTCCAAATGGTTTAGATTTAAATAAACTTAAGAACGATATTCAGCCTTGGCAAGAACGTCGATCTGCAGAATACATGACTCATGCTCCGTTAGGTTCATTAAACTCTGTAGGTGGTGTAGCAACTGAGATTAACGCTGTAAACTACGTTAACCCTCGAAGCTGGTTAGCTTGTTCACACTTCGTTTTAGGTTTCTTATTCTTCGTAGGTCACTTATGGCATGCTGGACGTGCTCGTGCTGCTGCTGCAGGTTTCGAGAAAGGTATTAACCGTGAAACTGAATACAGTCTATCACTACGTCCTCTTGACTAAATGTATCTTATAAGCTAACTTTAATTACAAGTTAGTATTATTTATTCCTCTAAAACCTTATTAAGGTTTAGAGGAATAAGGGTCGATGTCCGAGCGGTTAAAGGAGACGGATTGTAAATCCGTTGGCTATGCCTACGCTGGTTCAAATCCAGCTCGGCCCATTTTTATAATAAAAGTTTACCTAGTATTTTTATACAGTAAACTTTAGAATTCATATAAAGTTTAAATATTACTAAAGACAAAAAAAAAGCCCTTAAGAATTTATAAAATCCTTAAGGGCTTTTTTTTTTAGAGTATACGGAACAGACGGGACTCGAACCCGCAACTTCCGCCGTGACAGGGCGGTGCTCTAACCAATTGAACTACTGTTCCTCTATGGTAAATTTATGATAGCATAACTGCGTATTAATAGTCTACATATGTAGTGTTTTCTCTAAAAGAATTATAGGTTTACTTAGATCCCTTCTTCTTAAGAAGAAGGAACCTAAATAAAATGCGCGGCTTTAGAAGTTCAATTGATCTCCACGTCTATATTGAAGATACGCTGTAACAAATAAACCAAAAATTGTTACAGGAACTAACCCTAGCACAATTCCTGATAATAAAATCTCAACCATACTGTTTAAATAAATAATTAAATAAGTTTAATTTTCGTTAAACCTAGGTAAAACGCTAATGCAGTAACAAGCGCTAACCCTAAAAAACCGATATAACCAAATAAAGCCATAATGTGATTTGTCTAAAAATGAAATTAGAAGTTCATGTCAGCTAACTGAACTTTCTCGAATTGTTTCTTCTTCAATACTAGGAAGATTTGAGCTACACAGATAGTGAAAAGGAAAACAATTAAACCAATTACACGTAAAGGGTTTTGTAATACAATCTCAGTATCAGCTTGTCCAAAACCACCCACATTTGGATTATTTGTTAAAGGTTGATCTGCTGCAAGAGTATCACCCACTTTCACTAGTAATGTAGGTCCTGCAGGGATAGTTGTATCAACTGTTTTATCTGCATCTTTATCGAAGATAGAAATTACACTCTTACCTTCCGGATCTGTATCAATTGCAGTAATTGCACCTTTTGCCGGAGAAGTATAAACTGTGTTATTACTTTTCTCACCAGAAGGGTATACTTGACCACGACCGCGGTTACCACCTAAGTATACTGGAAACTTAAGGAAGTTTTTCGGGTCTTTCGGAGACAATACAGGGAAAACCATATCAGAATATTTCTTACCTGGTAATGGTCCTACAACGATAATGTTTTTCTTATCAGCTGCATAAGGCTGGAAGAATAATTTCCCTACTTTAGTTGAAATCTCTTCAGGAATACGATCTTTAGGAGCAATTTCAAAACCTTCTGGAAGGATTAAAACAGCACCAACATTTAAACCACCTTTTTTACCATTCCCTAGAACTTGCTTTAATGACTGATCATAAGGGATATGAATATTAGCTTCAAATACTGTATCTGGGAAAACCGCTTGAGGCATTTCAATATCTACAGGTTTTTGAGCTAAATGGCAGTTTGCACATACAATTCGCCCGTTTGCTTCACGCGGATAATCATATCCTTGTTGTGCAAAAATTGGGTATGCCTGGCTAGGCGAACTTAGTGCGATGAAACCGAAAATGAAAGCAAAAAAGCCAATCAATTTACGCATTTTTATCTTGTTTATATTAAGATTAATATTCAAATTTTCTTCGTAACGGGCAAGAAGGGATTCGAACCCCTGACACCGTGGTTCGTAGCCACGTGCTCTAGTCCACTGAGCTACAAGCCCTCAAGTTTATTGTAGCATAAACTTTTTTGGTTAATTAATGGTAGAGTCGCGGTAATTTTCGTCCGCGACATCTTGATCCCATTTTGGTAAGTTTTTACTTTCAACAAAAGCTTGTTGATACCAATCCCCAAGGGGTTCATGAGCATAAAATGTATTCCAACCGCCAGTTGGTACATTTGCCATACGATTAGTAATTTCATCCATCCACCATTTTTTCAAACCTAAACCTTTTAAATTTTTCAGGTCTTTATTTTCTCTTTTTTGGTATTTTTGGATTGATGTTTGCTTTTGAAGATCTTCAAGCGCTTTTTTCACTTGAGAATTCGTAATTTTTGATACACCTCGATTTTGTAGAATTATTTTGTCTGCAATACTTTGTAAACTGGCTCCTGTTAAACCTGTAGTTAATGGTCCTAGTTCTTGCCAATTTTCTTTCGTCAAAGTATGGCCTACTTTTTTGAAATTGTGTTGTAGTAAATTAATTCGTTGTGGTTGATTTAATGGTTTTAGCCAAATGATACGTTCAAAACGGCCTGGACGTAAAAGAGCACGGTCCATCCCCTCTAAGGAGTGTGTTGCACCCATTACAATAACACCTTTTCGTTTTTGTAAGCCATCTAATTCAATAAGAAAATGAGTTAATAACGTCATTTCTTTGTGACAAGATTCTTTTTCACTTAGGTCTTTTAGAGAGTAACTTGTTTTTGTTTTTTGTATCTCATTTCGATTCTTAAACATCACTGGAGTTAAAACTCCTTTTTGAGTTACTGTAACTGGGTCACTTGGTCGATTTCCTAATGTTCCCATATCATCCAAAAATAAAATTGAAGGACTCCATTTTTGGGCTAAACGGAAAATTTCACGGATCTTATACCAGACGTTTCGTGATCCCGCATAAAAATGCGAAACTGTTTCACAAATAATCGGTAAATTAGCTTCATACGCAAATGCTTGAGCTAGAGTTGTTTTACCGGTTCCGGGAGGACCCACTAATAAAATTCCTTTAGGTACATATGATGAAGGTTCGCTTGTTTTATTTCCACGCAGGAAACAAATCCATTCTGTTAAGTAACTCAGAGTAGCATCAGGTAATAATACATTTTTTAAACGTTTTGTATTTTTATCAGGCCATAAAACGAGAGTTTCTTTATATGTAGGTTTTCGGAAAAAATTTACTGTAAAAACTATAACACTAGCAAACCAAAAAATTCCATAAAAATTTAAAGGTATTTGCAAATAAGTCAAAAACGATTGAGGGGGCTGAACTAATTCAATTTTACTAACCCCTTCTCCCTGGTTATAAATTATTTGTCTGGCTCGAGCCATTTTGTTATTTTTAATCGTTATAAATAAAACGTGTCGGGTTTTCTTTTAAAAGTGCTTTCGCTAAAGCAATAGATTTAGTAGCTTGGTCTAATGCTTTCTTCTTCCAAGCATGTTTTCTAATTCTTGTTTTGCTTTTTGATTTTCGCTTTTTAGGAACAGCCATAATAATAAATAATAGTAATTTCTAAAGAAAAAAAGTATATGTAAAGAATGATCGGAGAGGGAGGGATTCGAACCCTCGGTAGCCTTTCAACTACGCTAGTTTTCAAGACTAGTACATTCGTCCACTCTGTCACCTCTCCTGGTAATCACTTTATAATCTTTACTTGTGTATATATTAACAAAATAGGGTAATTCATGTAACCATTGAGCCCTTATTTTTTATGGCAAAATGATTAATGAAACTAAAATAAAATCAATCTTTTTTAGATAATTTAAGAATAAATTCTTAAATTACAAAAATCTGTTTCGATTTTTTTAAATAACACAAAATTCACAACAATGACTATAAGTACTCCTAATCAAGAGAAAAAAGTAAAAGTTGTCGTGGATCGTGATCCGGTACCTACTACTTTTGAAAAGTGGGCAGTTCCAGGTCATTTTTCACGTTCTCTTGCAAAAGGACCTACAACTACTAAATGGGTCTGGGATCTTCACGCCGATGTGCATGACTTTGACAGTCATACATCAGACCTAGAAGATATTTCTAGAAAAGTTTTCAGTGCTCATTTTGGTCAGTTAGGTATTATTTTAATTTGGATCAGTGGGATGTTTTTCCATGGTGCTCGTTTTTCAAACTACGAGTCATGGTTAATGGATCCTACAGGTATTAAACCTAGTGCTCAAGTTGTTTGGCCTGTAGTAGGTCAAGAAATCTTAAATGATGATGTAGGTGGTGGTTTCCAAGGTATTCAAATTACTTCTGGATTCTTCCATATTTGGCGTGCTGCCGGAATTACTACTGAACTTGAACTATATAGTACTGCAATTGGTGGTTTATGTTTAGCAGGTGCTATGTTCTTTGCTGGTTGGTTCCATTACCATAAAGCAGCTCCAAGATTAGCTTGGTTCCAAAACGTAGAATCTATGTTAAACCATCATTTAGCTGGTTTATTAGGTTTAGGTTGTTTAGGTTGGGCTGGACACCAAATTCATATTGCATTACCTATTAATGCTTTATTAGATATGGGTGTAGACCCTAAAGAAATTCCTTTACCTCATGAATTTCTAATCAACCGCGATTTAATGGCGCAAATCTTCCCAAGTTTTGCTTTAGGGCTTCGTCCATTCTTTACATTTGATTGGGCAGCATATTCAGATTTCCTTACTTTTAAAGGTGGTCTAAACCCTCAAACAGGTAGCCTTTGGATGACAGATATTGCTCACCATCACCTTGCATTAGCTGTTTTATTTATTGTAGCTGGTCATATGTACCGTACTAATTGGGGTATTGGTCACAGCATGAAAGAAATCTTAGAAGCACACCGTGGACCATTCACTGGTGAAGGTCACAAAGGACTTTATGAGATTTTAACTACATCATGGCATGCTCAGTTAGCTTTAAACTTAGCAATGCTTGGTTCACTTTCAATCATCGTAGCTCACCATATGTATGCTATGCCTCCATATCCATACATTGCTACTGATTATGGTACAGGTATTTGTCTATTCACACATCATATGTGGATTGGTGGTTTCTGTATTGTAGGTGCAGGTGCACATGCTTCCATTTTTATGGTTCGTGATTATGATCCGACTAATAACTACAACAATGTTTTAGATCGTGTAATTCGTCACCGTGATTCGATTATTGCTCATTTAAACTGGGTTTGTATTTTCCTAGGTTTACATTCTTTCGGTTTATACATTCATAACGATACTATGAGTGCTTTAGGTCGTCCACAAGATATGTTCACGGATACTGCAATTCAGTTACAACCGGTATTTGCACAATTCGTACAAAACACTCATGTAGTAGCACCACAATTAACAGCTCCGGGAGCTGATGTAGCTACAAGTTTAAGTTGGGGTGGTAACGATATTGTTGCAGTTGGTGGTAAAGTAGCAATGATGCCTATTTCTTTAGGAACTGCAGATTTCTTAGTACACCATATTCATGCGTTTACTATTCATGTAACAGCTTTAATTTTATTAAAAGGTACATTATTCTCTCGTAGTTCTCGTTTAATCCCAGATAAAGCGAACTTAGGTTTCCGCTTCCCTTGTGATGGACCTGGACGTGGTGGTACATGTCAGGTATCTGGTTGGGATAACGTTTTCTTAGGATTATTCTGGATGTACAACTGTATTTCTATTGTTATTTTCCACTTCAGTTGGAAGATGCAATCGGATGTTTGGGGTCGTGTAAGTGCTTCAGGTGCTGTCTCTCACATTACAGGAGGAAACTTTGCACAAAGCTCAACAACTATTAACGGTTGGTTACGTGATTTCTTATGGGCTCAATCCTCACAAGTAATTCAATCTTATGGTTCTCCTTTATCTGCTTACGGTTTAATGTTCTTAGGAGCACACTTCGTATGGGCATTTAGTTTAATGTTCTTATTTAGTGGTCGTGGGTACTGGCAAGAATTAATTGAATCTATTGTTTGGGCACATAATAAATTAAAAGTAGCTCCTGCAATTCAACCTCGTGCTTTAAGTATTACGCAAGGTCGTGCAGTAGGTGTTGCTCATTATCTACTTGGAGGTATTGCAACGACTTGGTCGTTCTTCCTTGCTCGTATTCTAGCAGTAGGATAAAAACCACTGCTCTTTTTTTTAATAACTTTATCTAGAGAAATCTCTTATGGCAAAAAAATTCCCGAAATTTAGCCAAGCTTTAGCAGAAGATCCTACTACACGACGATTGTGGTTTGGTATTGCAACTGCACATGACTTTGAAGCTCATGACGGAATGACAGAGCAAACACTTTACCAAAAGATTTTTGCTTCTCATTTTGGACAGCTTGCTATTATTTTCTTATGGACTTCAGGAAACTTATTCCATGTTGCTTGGCAAGGTAACTTTGAGCAATGGGTACTTGATCCATTAAATGTTCGTCCTATTGCACATGCGATTTGGGATCCCCATTTTGGTCAACCTGCGGTTGAAGCGTTCACTCGCGGTGGTGCTGATGGTCCTGTAAATATTGCATATTCTGGGGTTTACCAATGGTGGTACACTATCGGTATGCGTACTAATGCAGACTTATACCAAGGATCTATTTTCCTTTTATTAGTATCTGCTTTAGTTTTATTTGGTGGTTGGTTACATTTACAACCAGCTTTCCGTCCAGGTGTATCTTGGTTCAAAAATGCAGAATCACGCTTAAATCACCATTTATCTGGTCTTTTTGGTGTTAGTTCGCTTGCTTGGACTGGTCACTTAGTGCACGTAGCTATTCCAGAATCACGTGGTATTCATGTTCGTTGGGATAACTTATTAACGACATTACCACACCCGTTAGGTTTAATGCCTTTCTTTACAGGTCAATGGGCGTTATACGCACAAAACCCTGATACAGTTAATCACCAATTCAGTACATCTGAAGGTGCCGGAACTGCTATCTTAACTTTCTTAGGTGGTTTCCATCCACAAACACAAAGTCTATGGCTTACTGATATGGCTCATCACCATTTAGCAATTGCAGTAGTCTTTATTGTGGCTGGTCATATGTACCGTACTAACTTTGGGTTAGGTCATAGTATGCGTCAAATTCTTGATGCTCATGCTGCACCGTCCGGTTCTTTAGGTGCGGGTCACCGAGGATTATTCGATACTGTAAATAATTCATTACACTTCCAATTAGGCTTAGCTTTAGCTTCCTTAGGTGTTGTTTGTTCATTAACTGCTCAGCATATGTATTCATTACCAGCATATGCATTCATTAACCAGGACTTTACAACACAAGCTGCACTTTATACTCACCACCAATATATTGCTGGTTTCATTATGTGTGGTGCTTTTGCTCATGGTGCTATTTTCTTCATTCGAGATTATGACCCAGAAGCAAATAAGGATAACGTTTTAGCACGTATCTTAGATCATAAAGAAGCGATTATTTCTCATTTAAGTTGGGCTTCCCTATTTTTAGGTTTCCATACATTAGGCTTATACGTACATAATGATGTAATGCAAGCTTTTGGTACACCTGAAAAACAAATTTTAATCGAACCTGTTTTCGCACAATGGATTCAAGCAGCTCAAGGTAAAGCGCTTTATGGTTTTGATGTACTTCTTGCTAACTCAAACAGCCCTGCTGTTACAGCTAGTCAGAGTGTTTGGTTACCTGGTTGGTTAGATGCAATTAATGGTACAACAAACTCAGTCTTTTTACCAATTGGTCCTGGTGATTTCTTAGTTCACCATGCTATTGCGTTAGGTCTTCATACTACAACATTAATTTTAGTTAAGGGTGCATTGGATGCACGTGGTAGTAAATTAATGCCAGATAAAAAAGATTTTGGTTATAGTTTCCCGTGTGATGGTCCAGGTCGTGGTGGTACATGTGATATTTCCGCATGGGATGCCTTTTATCTAGCAGTATTCTGGATGTTAAATACTATTGGTTGGGTTACTTTCTACTGGCATTGGAAACATTTAGGTATTTGGCAAGGCAATACAACACCATTTGATGAATCTTCAACTTATATTATGGGTTGGTTACGTGATTATTTATGGTTAAACTCTTCACAACTAATTAATGGTTACAATCCATTTGGTATGAACAGTTTATCTGTATGGGCTTGGATGTTCTTATTTGGGCATTTAATTTATGCAACTGGTTTCATGTTCCTAATTTCTTGGCGTGGTTACTGGCAAGAATTAATTGAAACTTTAGCATGGGCTCATGAACGTACACCTTTAGCTAGTTTAGTTCGTTGGCGTGATAAGCCTGTAGCTTTATCTATTGTACAAGCTCGTTTAGTAGGTTTAACTCACTTCTCAGTAGGTTTTGTATTAACTTATGCAGCCTTCTTAATTGCGAGTACTTCTGCTAAATATGGTTAGAATGCAAAAAATGAATTAATTTAACATTTTTTTAAATTCCCTACTAGCCCTTTTTGTTCTTTTTATATTAAAATAAGAACAAAGGGGGCACACAGTAATCCCTTTTGAATTCTATTTAATTTTTAATTTAACGTTATATGCCCACAATCCAACAACTGGTGCGCAAATCGCGAAAGAGTAAGCCTGAAAAGGACCCATCACCAGCGTTAAACAAATGCCCTCAAAGACGTGGTGTATGTACTCGTGTATATACTACGACACCTAAAAAGCCTAACTCTGCTTTACGCAAAGTAGCTCGTGTTCGTTTAACAACTGATTTTGAAGTCACTGCTTATATTCCTGGGATTGGTCACAATTTACAAGAACATGCAATTGTATTAGTTCGTGGAGGCCGTGTAAAAGATTTACCTGGTGTTCGTTATCACATTGTTCGTGGTACATTAGACGCTGCAGGTGTAGATTCACGTACAAATGGACGTTCGAAGTATGGAACACGTAAGTAATCAAGATAATTTGTTTATTGGTAAAGGCCGTCGTAAACGAGCAATTGCTCGAATTAGTCTTTTACCAAAACCGTCAGAATCCTCTGAATCTCCATATTCTTGTCAAATTAATGGACAACCTTTACAGTCATATTTTGGTAATGACCCTTTTAGCTTATTAACGGTAGAAGGTCCTTTAAAATTATTAGCTGAACAAGAACATCCATTTTTAGATGTAGAAGTAAAAGTTCGAGGCGGCGGTTTAAGTAGTCAAGCTGAGGCCATTAGATTAGGTCTTTCAAAAGCTTTAGTTGCTATGCAACCTCCTTTACGCCATTTATTACGTGAACAAGGTTTTTTAACTTCTGATGCACGCCGTAAAGAGCGTAAAAAATATGGTTTAAAGAAAGCTCGTAAAGCTTCTCAATTCTCAAAACGTTAATTCTGTTATGTCTGTTTTTCAAATTTTACGCTTATTATTTGCTTTTTTAACAATATTTTTCACTTTATTTTGGAATCAAAGTAATAACCGATTTGCTTCACAGACTTCAGAAATAGGTATGTTTTCAAATTATCCACAAGCAAAGAGCTTTTTAAATTCCGCTACTCTTTGGAGCATATTAGGTTTTTTATTGTGTTTAATTCTTGAAAATAAATTTTAACTTTTTAGCATAATCCATTAAGGGTTATGCTAAAAGGCCCAATCCGCTTAAAAGTACATTAGTACTAACTAAGGTGAGCATAGTCGGTTCAATCCCGTCATTGGGCTTTTAAGTATGCCTGTGGTATACTAATGGAAAAACGTAAATTAAGTTCTTCGCTTATGCATAAGCCTTTTAATTTTTAGTCATATGAATTTAGAATTAGTATTACAATTACTTACTCTTACTTTAATTGTAGCTGCCGGTCCGGCTGTAATTTTCTTAGTTTCTTTACGTCGAGGTAATCTTTAATTAAAGAAATATAAACTTTTCTTATTAACTCTTAGTGGTATCCTAAAAGTAAGAAATAAAAAAATAGGCAGATATTAACGCACAAATTGAAAATTGTGTTTTGCATGGCTCCACAAACTGCAACGAAAACTCAAGCCGGATTCAAAGCCGGTGTACAAGACTACCGTCTAACTTACTACACTCCAGATTACCAAACTCTAGATACTGATGTATTAGCTGCATTCCGTATGACTCCTCAACCAGGTGTTCCTGCAGAAGAAGCTGGTGCTGCTGTAGCTGCTGAGTCTTCTACTGGTACTTGGACTACTGTATGGACTGATGGTCTTACTAACTTAGACCGTTACAAAGGTCGTTGTTACAACATCGAACCTGTAGCTGGTGAAGAAAACCAATACATCGCTTATGTAGCATACCCATTAGATCTATTCGAAGAAGGTTCTGTTACTAACTTATTTACTTCAATCGTAGGTAACGTATTCGGTTTCAAAGCATTACGTGCACTTCGTCTAGAAGATTTACGTATTCCAGTTGCTTACTGTAAAACTTTCCAAGGTGCTCCACACGGTATTCAAAGTGAGCGTGACCGTTTAAACAAATACGGTCGTTCTTTCTTAGGTTGTACTATTAAGCCTAAGTTAGGTCTATCTGCTAAGAACTACGGACGTGCTTGTTACGAGTGTCTACGTGGTGGTCTAGATTTCACTAAGGATGATGAGAACGTAAACTCTCAACCATTCATGCGTTGGCGTGATCGTTTCTTATTCGTAGCTGAGGCAACTATGAAATCTCAAGCTGAAACTGGTGAGATTAAAGGTCATTACTTAAACGCTACTGCTGGTAACGTTGATGAAATGTTAAAGCGTGCTGCTTTCGCTCGTGAATTAGGTGTACCTATCATCATGCACGATTACTTAACTGGTGGTTGGACTGCTAACACTACTTTAGCTTCATACTGTCGTGATAACGGTCTATTACTACACATTCACCGTGCAATGCACGCGGTTATTGACCGTCAGAAGAACCATGGTATGCACTTCCGTGTATTAGCTAAGTCTCTACGTATGTCTGGTGGTGACCACTTACACTCTGGTACTGTAGTAGGTAAACTAGAAGGTGAGCGTGACATTACTTTAGGTTTCGTTGACTTAATGCGTGATCCATACATTGAGAAAGATCGTTCTCGTGGTATTTTCTTCACTCAAGATTGGGCTTCTTTACCAGGTGTAATGCCAGTAGCTTCTGGTGGTATTCACGTATGGCACATGCCAGCTCTAGTTGAGATCTTCGGTGATGATGCTTGTCTACAGTTCGGTGGTGGTACTTTAGGTCACCCTTGGGGTAACGCTCCAGGTGCTTGTGCTAACCGTGTAGCTTTAGAAGCTTGTGTACAAGCTCGTAACGAAGGACGTGACTTAGCTCGTGAAGGTGGTGACATCATCCGTGCTGCTTGCAAGTGGAGTCCTGAATTAGCTTCAGCTTGTGAAGTTTGGAAAGAAATTAAGTTCGAATTCGAAGCTGTAGATACTATCTAGTAATCCAACAGATTAGATTTCGGTTTATTCTTAACGAACTAAACTGCAATATAAAGGCTCCTAGCTTCTATAAAAGAAGCTAGGGGCCTTTTTTTTTGCCTTTTTTATACAGAAAACAAAAAAATTCAAAATCTCCTATCTATGTTCCGAATTTTACAGGGCTCTTTTAAACGAAACTAAAAAATCCTGTTTTGCTTAGGTGCAATAATTCACCCCAAGGCTAGGAGTGGCGATGGTTTTAATATTAATAAAAAGAACGTAGTACTCTTGCAATAATGGGGGGTGATTTTTGTATGATATATTATAAGTAATACGATGAATTAAATAGGCTTCGTAGGTCCCATATTTTATATTACTTTTTATTTTTGGAAATTTAACCATGACTGCTATTTTAGAAAAACGCGAATCCTCAACTCTTTGGGCTCGTTTTGCTGAGTGGGTTACTAGCATCGAAAACCGTTTATACATCGGTTGGTTTGGTGTACTAATGATCCCTTGCCTTTTAACTGCAACTTCTGTATTCATCATCGCTTTTATCGCTGCACCTCCAGTAGATATCGATGGTATCCGTGAGCCAGTATCTGGTTCTTTACTATACGGTAACAACATCATCTCTGGTGCTGTTATCCCTACTTCAAACGCTATCGGCTTACACTTCTACCCAATCTGGGAAGCTGCTTCTTTAGATGAGTGGTTATACAACGGTGGTCCTTACCAATTAATCGTTTGTCACTTCTTCATCGGAATCTGTGCTTACATGGGTCGTGAGTGGGAATTATCTTTCCGTTTAGGTATGCGTCCATGGATCGCTGTAGCTTACTCTGCACCAGTTGCAGCTGCTACTGCAGTATTCATCATCTACCCATTAGGACAAGGTTCTTTCTCTGATGGTATGCCTCTAGGTATCTCTGGTACTTTCAACTTCATGATCGTATTCCAAGCTGAGCATAACATCTTAATGCACCCATTCCACATGTTAGGTGTAGCTGGTGTATTCGGTGGTTCCCTATTCTCCGCTATGCACGGTTCTCTAGTAACTTCATCTTTAATCCGTGAAACTACTGAGAACGAATCTGCTAACGAAGGTTACCGTTTCGGACAAGAAGAAGAAACTTACAACATTGTTGCTGCACACGGTTACTTTGGTCGTTTAATCTTCCAATACGCTTCTTTCAACAACTCTCGTTCTTTACACTTCTTCTTAGCAATCTGGCCAGTAGTTGGTATCTGGATGACTGCTTTAGGTATCTCCACTATGGCATTTAACTTAAACGGTTTCAACTTCAACCAATCTGTTGTAGACTCTCAAGGTCGTGTAATCAACACTTGGGCTGATATCATCAACCGTGCTAACTTAGGTATGGAAGTAATGCACGAGCGTAACGCTCACAACTTCCCTCTAGATTTAGCTGCTGTAGAAGCTCCTTCTGTAGACGCGTAATTTTTTAGAGATCTTTCTTTAAGATAATTATTTCTAAATTCCGTACTCCCTTCTTTATGAAGGGGGTTCGGTTTTATTTTTGCGGGTATAGCTCAGTGGTAGAGTGTCTCCTTGCCAAGGAGAATGTCGCGCGTTCGAATCGCGTTACCCGCTTTTCAAAGTAAACATCAAGCTCTTAAGCCTTTTTAAGGTTTAGGAGCTTTTTTTTTGCCTTTTTTTCAACTGAAAAAAAAACTAAAAGAATTACGTTATTGGCATCACAGCAATTACCTTAAAATAAAACCAAATGAAAAATTAAATATTACTTTATTAACAACGAAATAAAATGAAAATTGCAGTTTATGGAAAAGGCGGGATAGGTAAATCTACTTTAAGTTGCCATCTATCAATTGCTTTTGCAAAGCGAGGAAAACGTGTATTGCAGATTGGTTGTGATCCAAAGCATGATAGTACATTTCCCTTAACAGGATTTTTAATTCCAACTATTATCGATACTTTACAAGCTAAAGATTATCATTATGAAGATGTGTGGCCAGAAGATATTATTTATCAAGGATACGGAGGGGTTGACTGTGTAGAAGCAGGTGGTCCTCCAGCTGGTGCCGGTTGTGGTGGTTATGTAGTAGGTGAAACAGTAAAATTACTTAAAGAATTAAATGCTTTTTATGAGTATGATGTTATTATTTTTGATGTCTTAGGGGATGTTGTTTGTGGAGGATTTGCTGCACCCCTAAATTATGCTGATTACTGTTTAATTGCTACAGATAATGGTTTCGATTCTCTTTTTGCTGCCAATCGAATTGTAGCTTCGGTCCGTGAGAAAGCACGTACGCATCCATTACGTTTAGCTGGTTTAGTAGCTAACCGCACAACAGAACGTGATTTAATTAATGAATACGTTAAAAATTGCCCTATTCCGGTATTGGAAACTTTCTCTCCATTAGAACAACTTCGTGTTTCGCGTGTTGAAGGCAAAACGCTTTTTGAAAAAGCTGAGGAAGACTTTTCATGTTTTGAATTTGTAGAATCTTATTTGAATTTAGCTGATCAGTTCTTAGTTCAACCAGAAGGTGTCGTTGCTAATGAATTGAATGATCGTGAATTGTTCCAAACATTATCTAATTTATATTTAGGGAACGATAATGAAGAAAGCACAAACACATTAGATTTTATGATGGTGTAATTTAACTGTAAAACGTATTATGACTTTAACAAACTCATTACCAACTCAAAAAGAGTTAAACTTTGAATGTGAAACAGGTAATTATCATACATTTTGTCCAATAAGTTGTGTTTCCTGGTTATATCAAAAGATTGAAGATAGTTTCTTTTTAGTGATTGGAACAAAAACTTGTGGGTATTTTCTTCAAAATGCTTTAGGTGTAATGATTTTTGCAGAACCTCGTTATGCTATGGCAGAATTGGAAGAAGAAGATATCTCGGCTCAATTAAATGATTACCAAGAATTAAAACGACTTTGTTTTCAAATTAAGCAGGACCGAAATCCTAGTGTAATTGTTTGGATTGGGACATGTACTACTGAAATCATTAAAATGGATTTAGAAGGTATGGCAAACCGCTTAGAGCAAGAAGTTGGTGTACCCATTGTTGTAGCTCGTGCAAATGGACTCGATTATGCTTTTACACAAGGTGAAGATACAGTTTTAGCTGCTATGGCCCACCGTTGTCCAACACAACCAGCACAATTACCTAAAAAGAAAAAAGAAAAATCATTAGTTTTGTTTGGGTCTCTTCCATCACCCGTAACTACTCAACTAACTTTAGAATTGAAAAAACAAGGAATTGAAATAGCAGGGTGGTTACCTTCACAACGCTATAGTGACTTACCTGTTCTTGATTCAGATGTTTATGTTTGTGGTGTTAATCCATTTTTAAGTCGGACAGCAACAACATTAATGCGACGACGTAAATGTAAATTAATTAGTGCTCCTTTCCCAATAGGTCCTGATGGAACAAGAGCTTGGATTGAAAAAATCTGTTCCGTATTTGAGATCGAACCTCAAGGCTTAGACAAACGTGAATCTGATATTTGGAATTCTGTTGAAGACTATTTAAGTTTAATTAAAGGCAAATCTGTCTTTTTTATGGGGGATAATTTATTAGAAGTTTCATTAGCTCGATTCTTAATTAAATGTGGGATGGTTGTTTATGAAGTGGGTATTCCTTATATGGATCGACGCTATCAAATGGCCGAATTAGACTTACTTAAAGCAACTTGTGAAGAAAAAGGTGTTCCTTTTCCTCGGATTGTAGAAAAACCGGATAATTATAACCAAATTCAACGTATCCGTGAATTAAAACCAGATTTAGCTATTACGGGCATGGCTCATGCTAACCCTTTAGAAGCACGTGGTATTAATACAAAATGGTCAGTTGAGTTTACGTTTGCCCAAATTCATGGCTTTACTAATACAAAAGATATTCTAGAATTAGTTACTCGCCCATTACGCCGAAATGCTAAATTAGAAGAGGTTGGCCAAACACAACACATAAAACTTGCAATGGATTAAAACAAAGTTTAGAATAAGTATAGATTCTTAAAATTTTATTTACTTAAGTATTCAAAAAGCAAAAGTTAAAGACATTAACAGTTTTAAACTTTTCTCCTTTTTATCTTCGACTACATTATAATTTATTATGTCTTCACGTCCTTCAGCTACAGGTGAACGCCCAATTACTGACGTTGTCACAAGTATTAGATTTTGGGTTATTAACAGTATTACAATCCCAGCAGTATTTATTTCAGGTTGGCTTTTTGTCAGTACAGGTTTAGCGTATGACGTTTTTGGTAGTCCTCGTCCTAACGAGTATTTTACAGAAGAACGTCAAGAAACTCCATTCATTACTAGTCGCTTCAATGCTCTTGAGCAACTTGACAGTTTTTAATGAATAATTAAATTTTCCTATTAAACAACAAATGGCTAAAACAGAAAAAGAATACGTATACCCAATTATTACTGTTCGTTGGTTAGCAATTCATGCTTTAGGTGTACCTGCAGTATTTTTCTTAGGTGCGATTTCTGCAATGCAATTTATTCAACGTTAATCTTTTCTTAACTATTATTTCGAATTACGAACGATGGCTAATCCAAACCCAAATCGTCAAAGTGTAGAGTTAAACCGTACAGCATTATTTTGGGGATTATTACTAATTTTCGTATTAGCAGTATTATTCTCTAGTTACATCTTTAACTAACTCTTTGGTTTATCAAACATTTTTAACAATTTTATGTCAAATTCAGGAATTAAAGGACGTGTCCCACTATGGTTAAGTGGTACAGTAGTAGGTCTACTTGCAATTGGTCTATTAGGGCTGTTCTTCTATGGTTCATACCATGGTTTAGGTTCTTCCCTATAAGCATTTTCATGGATCTTATACATACTTATTAAGCGTCGGAAAGGAAAATTTTCTTTTCGACGCTAACAATAAAGCTTGAAACACTAGTCTTTTTTATTTATAATTGATATCATTACTATGAAAAGAATTTTTCATGCCTGCTTAACTCAATGGTAGAGTATCACTCTTGTAAAGTGAATGTTATCGGTTCAATTCCGATAGTAGGCTTAAAAAAAAAGCTCTTATTTTCTATTAGGCATAATTACAATATGTTAAAATAATAAGTGCGTAAATAGTTATCAATATTATTTTGATACTCCTAAGATACGTTCTTTTATTCTCAGTTTTTCTATACTGTGTAATAAGACAAAGACATTCAATTAAGATAGAAATTAAAATGAGTAAAGTATATAATTGGTTCGAAGAACGACTTGAAATCCAAGCTATTGCTGATGATGTTTCAAGTAAATACGTTCCACCGCATGTAAATATTTTTTACTGCTTAGGTGGAATTACGTTCACATGTTTCCTTGTTCAAGTTGCGACAGGGTTTGCAATGACATTCTATTACCGCCCAACAGTAGCTGAAGCTTTTGCTTCAGTAGAATACATTATGACTAATGTAAACTTTGGTTGGTTAATCCGTTCAATCCACCGTTGGTCTGCAAGTATGATGGTTTTAAACATGATTCTTCATGTTTGCCGTGTGTACTTAACTGGTGGTTTTAAGAAGCCTCGTGAGTTAACTTGGGTTACTGGGGTTATTATGGCTGTATGTACAGTTTCTTTTGGTGTTACAGGGTACTCTTTACCTTGGGATCAAGTAGGTTACTGGGCTGTTAAAATTGTAACTGGTGTACCAGATGCAATTCCTGTTGTTGGTGGTGCTTTAGTAGAACTACTACGTGGTGGTGCGAGTGTAGGTCAAATGACATTAACTCGTTTCTACAGTTTACATACTTTTGTATTACCTTTATTAACTGCAGTGTTTATGTTAATGCACTTCTTAATGATCCGTAAACAAGGTATTTCTGGACCTCTATAAACAATAAAATAATACTTTTCTTTTTCTTTAAAAAGATATTTTTCGCCTTACTGTCTTGTCTATTTGAACGTAAATCTTTCAATATTTAAAAATTATTATGTCTGTTACTAAACGACCTGATTTAAGTGATCCCGTATTACGAGCTAAGTTAGCTAAAGGTATGGGTCATAACTACTATGGTGAGCCTGCATGGCCTAACGATTTACTATACATGTTCCCTGTAGTAATTTTTGGTTCTTTCGCAGCTGTTATTGGATTAGCTACTTTAGATCCTGCTGTTGTAGGTGAGCCTGCAAACCCATTTGCAACTCCGTTAGAAATTCTTCCTGAGTGGTACTTCTACCCTACATTTAACTTACTTCGAGTTTGTCCAAACAAACTTCTAGGTGTTTTATTAATGGCTGCAGTTCCTGCAGGGTTAATTACTGTTCCATTTATCGAGAACATTAATAAATTCCAAAACCCTTTCCGTCGTCCTGTAGCAAGTATTGTATTCTTAGTAGGTACAGTTTTTGCTGTTTGGCAAGGTATTGGAGCAACAATGCCTATCGATCAAGCAATTACTTTAGGTTTATTCTAAAATACTGTTATTCGTTTTAAAGAAAACTTTTGCAAATAATTAATGCAAAACATTCATATAGAGAGTAAGTAATAAATTTCATTTTTCTTTAAACAAAAAATTATTGTATGGCGTTACCATGGTATCGTGTTCATACTGTTGTTTTAAATGATCCAGGCCGTTTGATTGCCGTTCATTTAATGCATACAGCATTAGTTGCAGGTTGGGCTGGTTCAATGGCTCTTTATGAACTTGCAGTTTTTGATCCATCTGACCCTGTTTTAAATCCAATGTGGCGACAAGGTATGTTTGTATTACCTTTCATGACTCGCTTAGGTGTAACTGAATCTTGGGGTGGCTGGACTATCAGTGGTGATACTGCTGGTGCTCCAGGTATCTGGAGTTACGAAGGTGTCGCAGCAACTCACATTATCCTTTCAGGATTATGTTTCTTAGCTGCTATTTGGCATTGGGTTTATTGGGATTTAGATTTATTCCGTGATCCTCGTACAGGGGAAGCGGCTTTGGATCTACCTAAAATTTTTGGTATCCACTTATTCCTTTCTGGAGCTCTTTGCTTTAGTTTTGGTGCCTTCCATTTAACTGGTTTATTTGGTCCTGGAATGTGGGTTTCTGATCCTTACGGTTTAACAGGTAGTGTTCAACCAGTAGTTCCTTCTTGGGGAGCTGATGGTTTTGACCCTTATAACCCAGGTGGTATTCCTGCTCACCATGTTGCTGCAGGTATTTTAGGTATTATTGCAGGTATTTTCCATTTAACTGTACGTCCGCCACAGCGTTTATACCGTGGCCTACGAATGGGTAATGTTGAAACAGTACTATCTAGTAGTATTGCCGCAGTATTCTGGGCAGCTTTTGTTGTAGCAGGTACTATGTGGTATGGTTCAGCAGCTACTCCAATTGAATTATTTGGTCCTACTCGTTATCAATGGGATCAAGGATACTTCCAACAAGAGATTGAGTTACGTGTAAACCGCGGCCTTGCTAGTGGTAAAACTCTTTCCCAAGCTTGGGCAGATATTCCAGAAAAATTAGCTTTCTACGATTACATCGGAAATAACCCAGCTAAAGGTGGTTTATTCCGTACTGGTGCAATGAACAGTGGTGATGGTATTGCTGTTGGTTGGTTAGGACATGCTACTTTCCAAGATAAAACAGGTCGTGAACTATTTGTTCGCCGTATGCCTACATTCTTTGAAACGTTCCCTGTTGTTCTTGTAGATGAAGATGGTATTGTTCGTGCCGATGTACCGTTCCGTCGTGCTGAATCTAAATATAGTGTTGAGCAAGTAGGTGTAAGTGTTACTTTCAATGGTGGTGAATTAGATGGTCTAACATTTAATGATCCTTCTACTGTTAAGAAATACGCTCGCCGTGCTGAGTTAGGTGAAATCTTTGAATTTGATCGTGCTACACTTCAGTCTGATGGTGTATTCCGTAGTAGCCCACGTGGTTGGTTTACTTTTGGTCATCTTCAATTTGCTCTTCTTTTCTTCTTTGGTCATATTTGGCATGGTGCACGTACGTTATTCCGTGACGTTTTTGCTGGTATTGATCCGGATTTAGAAGAACAAATCGAGTTCGGTGCTTTCCAAAAAGTTGGTGATACGTCTACTGCTATTAAAGGTCGTTTCTACCGCAAAGACTAATTCTTTAATTAAATAAATTTATGGAAGCTCTTGTTTATACATTTTTATTAGTTGGTACTTTAGGTATCATCTTCTTCGCGATTTTCTTCCGCGAACCTCCTCGTATTCTGAAATAATTTATGGCTGCTGCAAACAATAATACAAGTAAAGTAACTATTCTTGGAAGTCTTTTAAAACCATTGAATTCCGAGTATGGTAAAGTATCTCCAGGCTGGGGTACTACACCATTAATGGGTGTTTTTATGGGTCTTTTTGCTGTATTCTTAGTAATTATCCTAGAAATTTACAATTCTAGTGTAGTTATTGATGATGTTGGCATGAGTTGGACTAGTTCGATTAGCTAATTGTTAATTGTAAGTAACTTTATTTTTGAGGGCGGATAGGATTTAATCCTATTCGCCCTTTTTCGTTTTAACCTAGTCAAATATTTTTCTTTTTGTTAAACTATCTATAGAAAATGGTAGTAAATGGCGAGCGTAGCCAAGTGGTAAGGCAATGGATTGTGACTCCATCATGCGCGGGTTCAATTCCCGTCGTTCGCCCCATTTTTATTTTTAAGATACACATAGGCCGTATATTTGGAAAGGTGACCGAGTGGCCGAAGGTGTAACATTGGAAATGTTATGTACAGGTAACTGTACCGAGGGTTCGAATCCCTCTCTTTCCGTCGGGGATGTGGCGGAATGGTAGACGCTGCGGACTTAAACTCCGCTGGTTTTAAAAGACCGTGAGGGTTCAAGTCCCTCCATCCCCATAAATAACCAAAATTAAATCTAGGTTCCTTTTGATTTTTTTAATTATGGCTCGTGAAAAGTTTGAGCGTAATAAGCCACATGTAAATATTGGTACAATTGGTCACGTAGATCACGGTAAAACTACATTAACAGCTGCTATTACTATGGCTATGTCCGCAGCAAGTGGCGGTGGTGGTAAAAAGTATGATGAAATTGATTCTGCTCCAGAAGAACGAGCTCGTGGTATTACAATTAACACAGCACACGTAGAGTATGAAACAGAAAATCGTCATTATGCACACGTAGATTGTCCTGGTCACGCTGATTATGTAAAAAACATGATTACTGGTGCAGCACAAATGGATGGTGCGATTTTAGTAGTATCTGGGGCTGATGGTCCAATGCCACAAACTAAAGAACATTTACTATTAGCTAAGCAGGTAGGTGTACCTAACATCGTAGTATTCCTAAATAAACAGGATCAAGTCGATGATGAAGAACTTATTGAATTAGTAGAATTAGAAGTTCGTGAAACATTAACGAACTATGAATTCCCTGGTGATGAAGTACCTTTAGTTGCTGGTTCTGCTTTATTAGCTTTAGAATGTCTAGTTGAAAATCCAGACACTAAACGCGGTGATAATGAATGGGTAGATAAAATCTATAACTTAATGGATCAAGTAGATGAATACGTACCTACTCCAGAACGTGATACTGATAAAACATTCTTAATGGCTGTTGAAGATGTATTCTCCATTACAGGTCGTGGTACTGTAGCAACAGGTCGTGTGGAACGTGGTGCAGTTAAGATTGGTGATACTATTGAAATTGTAGGTTTACGTGAGACTCGTGAAGTTACAGTTACAGGTTTAGAAATGTTCCAAAAGACTTTAGAAGAGAGTGTTGCCGGAGATAATGTAGGTGTTCTATTACGTGGTATCCAGAAAGATGATATTGAACGTGGTATGGTACTTGCTGCTCCAGGAACTATTACGCCGCACACTAATTTCGAAGCTCAAGTTTACATTTTAAACAAAGAAGAAGGTGGTCGTCATACTCCATTCTTAGCAGGATACCGCCCACAATTCTATGTACGAACTACGGATGTAACGGGTAAAATTGATTCTTTCTTAAGTGATGAAGGGGAAGAAACTAAGATGGTAATGCCTGGTGATCGTATTAAAATGGTAGTTGAATTAATTCAACCTATTGCGATTGAAGATGGTATGCGTTTCGCTATCCGTGAAGGTGGCCGTACAGTAGGTGCAGGTGTAGTATCGAAAATTAACGCTTAATTTTATTTATTCTTTTCTTAAACCTTCAAAAAGGTTTAAGAAAGGAAACTTCTAAGTTTTATAAAATTTTTATGAATAAGTGGATACAAAAAATAGAAACACCTCAATTAGAAAAATTGAAAAGCGAAGAAAAATCCTCTGTTAATATTGGTGATACAGTAAAGATCGGGGTACAAATTCGTGAAGGTGATCGAACTCGTGTTCAAAATTACCAAGGAACAATTATTCGACGACATAATAATGGACTAAAAAGTACAATTACTGTTCGTCGTATTTTCCAAGGAGTTGGTATTGAACGTATTTTTCCTCTTTATTCACCCGCTATCGTTAAAATTGAGGTTTTAGCTCAAGGTAAAGTCCGCCGAGCTAAACTTAATTATTTACGTAACAAAAAAGGTAAAGCTGCGCGTTTAAAAGCGCGAAGCTAAAGAGTAGAAATTAATGAATGCAACAGAATTAAAAAAGGTTGTCCCAGTCCGTGGATCACGCCGGCTAAGTAATTTAGTTACGGCAGGAATTGTTCTTCTCGGTTCATTAGGTTTTTTAGGTGCCGGTCTTTTTAGTTATCTAGGTTGGGTTTCTTCTATTATCTTTTTTCCTCAAGGTTTAGTTATGACTTTTTATGGACTAGTAGGGCTAGCCCTAGGTTTATATTTAGGCTTAACAATTTATTGGGCTGTTGGTGAAGGTTTCAATGAATTTGATATGGAAAATCAAAAAGTTAGGATTTTTCGTTATGGATTTCCAGGGAAATCGCGTTCAATCAACTTAGAATTTGATATGAATGAAGTAGAGAGTGTTAGGTTAGAAACTGAACCGAGACAAACTCTTTATTTACGGTTAAAAGGAAAACGTCAATATCCATTAACAAATGAATTCGAACCATCATCACTAGCTAGTTTAGAGGAAAAAGCAACCGAATTAGCTCGTTTTTTAAAAGTTCCAGTTGAAGGTCTTCCATGATCAATATTTATTCCAGTCTTTCAAAAAAAAGAGATTCAGCTTCAATCCTTGCCAAATCTTTGGAAAACCCTGAAAGTGGGAATATTAATAACCCTAACAAATCACGAGTAATTGTTATCACCTCTGGTAAAGGGGGTGTAGGTAAAACAACTACAGCCGCAAACCTTGGAATGTCAATGGCTCGGCTTGGTTACCGCGTTGCTTTAATTGATTCAGATATTGGTTTACGTAATTTAGATCTTTTATTAGGTTTAGAAAATCGAATTCTTTATACCGCAATGGAAGTATTAGATGGCCAATGTCGTTTAGACCAGGCGTTAATCCGTGATAAACGATGGAAAAATCTGTCTTTATTATCAATTTCAAAAAACCGCCAACGTTATAATATTACCCGTCAAGGAATGACAAACTTGATTCAGTCTATTGAGAATCTGGGTTACCAGTTTATTTTAATAGATTGCCCTGCAGGTATTGATGTAGGTTTTGTTAATGCTATTGCTCCTGCACAAGAAGCTTTAATTTTAACAACACCTGAGATTACTGCAATCCGTGATGCGGATCGAGTTGCAGGATTATTAGAAGCAAATGAAATTTATAATGTTAAACTTATTGTCAACCGTGTTCGACCGGATATGATTAAAAGTAACGACATGATGTCAGTTAGGGATGTTCAAGAAATGTTGGGAATTCCACTTTTAGGAGCAATTCCAGAAGATAGTCATGTAATTATTTCTACAAACCGAGGTGAACCGCTTGTAATGAAGAAACGTTTAACTTTATCAGGAATTGCTTTTGAAAATGCAGCCCGTAGATTAGTAGGAAAACAAGATTATTTAATTGATTTAGAAACTCCATATAAAGGGATTTTTAAACGTGCCCAAGATTTCTTCTTCGGTTCTGAGAATGTCGATTAAACGTATTTTATACGTTTTAACTAATGAAATTTCTTCAGACAAAAAAGAATTAAGTTTGTTACTAGCTCTTTCTGCTGGTCAAGATTCTACCTGTCTTGCGTTTTTCATCATTATGTATCAAAAGTTACTCTATAGTGAAAAACAAATTCAAGTAGGTATTATCTATTGTCAACATAATTGGAATACCGATTCCTTAAATAAAGCTAATTATTTAGATTCTTGGCTTACATTATTGAAGAAATTAAAAGTAAATATAACTTTTTATTCTTGTATTCCAAGCAATCCTATAGCAACTGAAGCTGAAAGCCGTAAATGGCGTCTAAACTTATTTAATAGGGTCGCGAAAAAATATAACTATAATTTTGTTCTTACGGGTCATACATTGAATGATGAAGTAGAAACTTTTATTATGCAACAATTCCTACGTGGTTTTGTTCAAAAGGAAATAAATACTCCTGTAAGAAATAAAAATTATCTACAACCTTTAACGTGGATCCATCGAAACGAAATTTTAGAAATCTGTAGTTATTGGCAGTTCCCTCTTTTTGCGGATTCTACTAATAAATCAATTTTACTTCCTCGGTCACGTATTAGACTTGAATTATTTTCTATTTTGAAAGCTTTTTATAACCCTCAAATCGAAAATAGTTTAAAACAAACTATTCAAACACAAAAAGAACAATATTATTCACCGAAAGAACATGAATTATCAATTCATTTATTTCATAGTAATAATAAAATAGTTTTAAATCGTTTGAAGTTAAACAAATTACCTTTAAAAACTCAAAAACTTCTTTGGCGTCAATGTTTTGAAACACTAGGAGTTTTTAATATTGGTTTTTATTGGATTGAGAAATGTTTATTCTATTCTCAAAGAAAAAAAGAATTTATTTTTTATTTTATAAAAAATATTCAATTGGAAGGTTCAGCGAAATGGCTTATCCTTTCAAAAAACCAAAATTAATTTACAATATTTCTTAAAATTAATATGCTTAGTCCAAAACGTACTAAATTTCGTAGACACCATCGTGGTCGTATGAAAGGGAAAGCTAACCGTGGAAATACTATTTCTTTCGGCTCTTTTGGTCTACAAGCTATAACACCATGTTGGTTAAATTCTCGACAGATTGAAGCAGGACGTCGTGCGATTACTCGTAATATTCGCCGTGGTGGTCAAGTTTGGATCCGTGTTTTTCCAGATAAATCAGTTACAATGCGTGCTGCGGAAACTCGAATGGGGTCCGGTAAAGGTGTACCTTCTTTTTGGGTAGCTGTTATCAAACCTGGTCGTGTAATTTACGAACTAGATGGTGTTTCTGAAGAAGTGGCCCGTACAGCGATGAAATTAGCAGCAGCTAAAATGCCAATGCGTACTCGTTTTATCTCCAAAGATTTAGTTACTAACTAATATAATTTCTTCAGAAAACTTAAAAATTTTTATTGTACATATGATTCAAGCCCAAAGTTTTTTAAAAGTTGCTGATAATACTGGTGCTCGAAAAATTATGTGTATTCGAGTTTTAGGCGGCCGTAAAAAATATGCCAATGTAGGTGATGTTTTTATTGGTGTTGTTAAAGATGCTGCACCTAATATGCCCGTAAAAAAATCTGATGTTGTTCGTGCAGTAGTAGTTCGTACGCGTAAAGGATTACAACGTGAAAACGGGATTACTTTACGCTTTGAAGAAAATGCTGCTGTAATTGTAAACGCTGAAGATCAACCTCGTGGTACACGCCTTTTTGGTCCAATTGCCCGTGAATTAAGAGATCGAAATTTCACAAAAATTATTTCATTAGCGCCTGAAGTTTTATAGGTTAAGTAATAAAATATTATCTATTCTATTTAAAGTAAAATTATGAAACATTATACAGAGCGCTATAACCAATTAATAGAATCTAAGCATTTTGATTCCTTCAATTACAAAAATACTCATCAACTACCTCAGATTGAAAAAATTGTTGTAAATCGTGGTGTTGGTGAAGTAGCCCAAAATCCAAAATATTTGGAAACATGTTTAAATGAATTGAGTGTAATTACTGGGCAAAAGCCTACAGTTAAACGATCAAAGAAAGCTATTGCAAGTTTTAAAATCCGTGAAAATATGCCTGTAGGTATGGCAGTTACACTTCGCGGTGATAAAATGAGTGCATTTTTTGACCGTTTAGTTCATTTAGCATTACCTCGTATTCGTGATTTCCAGGGTGTAAGTATGAAAGGTTTTGATGGTAAAGGAAATTACAGTTTAGGTTTAGATGAACAATTGATGTTCCCAGAAATTGATTATGATGAAATTGATCAAGTTCGAGGGATGGATATTTGTATCGTTACATCTTGTCGATCGGACGCAGAAAGTCTAAGTTTACTTCAAGGCTTAGGTGTTCCTTTCGCAATTAATTAAATTTTTAATATTATGTTAAAACGTCAATCAAGTGATTCTATTAGTGCTTTTTTTACCCAGCTTAGAAATGGGATTTTAGCACGTCGTAAAACGATTTGCGTTCCTCAAACAAACCTAAATTGGAGTTTAGCTTCTTTATTATTAAGAGAAAATTTTATTGAAGGTGCTTTTCAAATTTCACCCAAGTTAGAATTTTTTGTTGTAGTATTAGGAGAGCAAGGGGCGGAATCAAAAATTTTAAATATTACACGATTAAGTCGACCAAGTAAACGTGTTTATATTAAAAGCAAAAAAATCCCACGCATTTTAGATGGAATGGGGTTAGTTGTATTAAGCACGTCTCAAGGTTTAATGACAGGTCAAGAAGCACGTAGTAAATCACTTGGTGGTGAACTTTTATGTGAGATCTGGTAAAGTGAGTCAAATTAAAAACCAATCCACCAATAAAGGTGTTGAAATGGAAGGGATCGTTACTCAAGCCCTTTCTAACGGTTTATTTCGGGTTGAATTAGAAAATGGTTTTTTAGTTTTAAGTCATTTGTCTGGTAAGATCCGACGAAACCGAATCAAAATTATTGTGGGTGATCGTGTCAAAGTAGAACTAAGTGCTTATGATTTAACACGAGGTCGTATTATTTATCGAATGTAATATATATCCAATACTAAAAAAAATGAAAGTACGTGTTTCAGTAAAAAAAATGTGTTCTAATTGTCGAGTTATCCGAAGACGTGGCCGTGTAATGGTTATTTGTAATAATCCAAAGCATAAGCAACGTCAACGTTAATTTCTTAAAAATATATAAATATTTATGGTAGTTCGTAAACCTAAACAGAAAGTTACTAAAGGTATTATTTATATAAACTCTAGTTTTAATAATACTATTGTGACAATCACTGATTTAAATGGTGATGTTTTATGCTGGTCATCTTCAGGGGCCTGCGGTTTTAAAGGAGCACGTAAAGGTACTCCCTTTGCAGCCCAAATTGCATCTGAGCGTGCTAGTCGTGCAGGATATGAAAAAGGTCTAAGAAAAGTGGCTGTTTTTGTCCACGGTCCTGGCCCAGGTAGACGAGCAGCAACTCGCGCAATCAGTAAAACAGGACTTGTTGTCACACTTTTCCGTGAAACAACTGGTTTACCTCATAATGGTTGCCGTCCACCAAAACAGCGTAGACTGTAGTAATATAAGTATGACTCAAAAATACCATATTGATTGTTTAGTAGATCAATTATTGTCGCCTACAAGACGTTATACCCGATTTGGGTTAGGTCCTATACAAGAAGGACAAGGTCTTACAATAGCAAACAATTTAAGACGAGCTTTATTAGATGGAGTCCCTGGTTGGGGTATTACAAGCGCTTCATTACAAGGTGCTAAACATGAATTTATGGTGCTTGAAGGGGTACGAGAATCAGTACTTGAGATTTTATTAAATCTAAGAGAAGTTGTCTTAACAAATGAATTTGAAGTAGAAACAAAAACACTTTTAGGCTTTTTAAATAAACAAGGTCCTTGTTTAGTCTATGCAAAAGACTTAGTTTTACCAAAAGGTTTAACTGTGGTTGATCCAAATCAAGTAATTGCTTCAATAAGTAGTGATGGCCAACTTGCTGGAGAATTCCGTATTGAATATGGAACAAAATTCAATCCAAAATCTTTTTCATCAAAAACTACCCCATTTTTAGCTATAGGGGGTTCATTCTTTCCTATAAAGCGCGTTAATTATACAATACAAAAAGAATTAAATCCTATTACAGGGGAAGATAATGAATACATCTTTTTGGAATTATTAACTGATAATAGTATTCATCCCCGCCGTGCTATTTTAAGTGCGGTTGATTATTTATTTGATTTATTTAACCCCTTAAAAGGTTATTTAGTTTAAGAAAAAATATGCCACGTAAAAAATCATCTAAAACGTTACAACGTGAATTAAAACCCGATCCGATTTTTCAAAGTATTACTATCCAAGCGTTAGTAAACCAAGTATTAAAGGATGGTAAAAAAGCATTAGCTTACCGTATTGTTTATGGTGTAATGGATGAAATTGAAAATCAAACTCAACAAAATCCAGTCCAAGTGGTCGAACAAGCTATTCAAAATGCTACACCTTCTACTTTAGTGAAATCGAAACGGGTACGAGGTTCAACGTTCCAAACACCAAATACTTTAGACCCACGACGTGGTCGTTCCATAGCTATCCGTTGGATTCTACAATCTGCACGTTCACGTGCTGGAAAAGGAATGGTATCTAAATTAAGCCAAGAGCTTTTAGACGCTTCCCAACAATTAGGTGGGGCAGTGAAACGCCGCGATGAAATGCATCGTATGGCTGAAGCAAACCGTCGTAGTTAATTAAAGCATTTGTGTTAAAATAGTAAAAAAATTATGAGTAAATCATCAAATTTAAAAATTCGTCAACGAATTTTGGCACAAGGAAAACGCCGTGATTTTATTGCAAGTTTGAAAAATACATTACCTAAAAAGGGTTCAGCACGAAAGGAAGAATTTATTAAAGGTGATTTAGGAAATGTACTTGATTATAAAAATACAACGTTATTACGACGCCATATTTCAACTCAAGGTCGTATTTTACCTCGCCGAGTAACTGGTTTAACTGCTAAACAACAACGTCAATTAGCCCGATCAGTGAAACGTGCGCGTCAAATGTGTCTTGTTGCTATTGTTCGTCGTCGAGGAGGTCAAAAATAAATGGCAAGAGTAAAACGTGGGTCTGTCGCACGTAAACGACGACGTCAGGTTCTTAAAAATACTAAAGGTGCACGAAGTGCTAATTCAAAATTATTCCGTTCAGCACAACAACATAATATGAAAGCATTACGTTATGCTTATGTTGACCGACGTAATAAAAAACGAGAAGCACGCCGCCAATGGATTGTTCGTTGCAATAGTGCTACCCGTTTGTATGGTATTGGTTACAGTCAATTTATTAACCAATTGGCAAAAAGCCAAGTTCGATTAAATCGAAAAGTCTTAGCTCAATTAGCTTTATCAAATCCAGAAGACTTTAAAAACATTCTTCAACTTGTAATTGAAAACGACTAATTTTAGTAATAAACAATCAAATCAATTCTAGATTATTGGATTTATATTTTATAAATGAGTAAAGTACTTTGGACAAAATGTGATCAATGTGGATCAATTCTTTATATTAAACATTTAAAAGAGCATTACCATGTTTGTTTAAATTGTAATCATCATCTTCAACTAACTAGTCAAGACCGCATTGATTATTTAATTGATGAGGATTCTTGGCAACCCTTAGATAACCATTTACAACCTTGTGACCCTTTAACTTTTAAAGATCAAAAACCTTATACAGATCGAATTGTTGAAGCCCAAGAGCGTACAGGGTTGAAAGATGCGGTACAGACAGGAATCGGTAACATAGAAGGAATTCCAATTGCCTTAGGTGTGATGGATTTTAATTTTATGGGTGGTAGTATGGGTTCTGTTGTAGGTGAAAAAATTACTCGCCTTATTGAACATGCTACACAACTTGGTTTACCTGTGGTTTTAGTTTGTACTTCTGGTGGAGCTCGTATGCAAGAAGGTATTCTGAGCTTAATGCAAATGGCAAAAATTTCTGCAGCTCTTCATGTACACCAACATGAAGCCAATTTATCGTATTTTGCTGTTTTAACATCACCAACAACTGGAGGTGTTACAGCAAGTTTCGCTATGCTTGGGGACCTTATTTTAGCAGAACCTAAAGCATTAATTGGGTTTGCAGGTAGACGTGTAATTGAACAAACATTACAAGAGAAATTACCAGATAATTTCCAAACGTCTGAATACCTTTTAAAACATGGTTTATTAGATTTAATTGTTCCACGCCCATTATTAAAACAGGCTTTAGCTGAGTTACTTTTATTATATAAAGAAGCTCCTCTGAAACGACGTGGCCAAATTAGCTACGGGGTTAAAAAAGGCTTATATCCTGAATTTGATAAAAAATTGCGTCAAGAATGGCGTCAAAAACCAAATGAAGCTAATTTGAAAAAAGCTTTCGATTCGTTAAAAGATGAAGGTTTTTCTCTAAGTGAAGAAAACTTTAAAGAATTAATGAACAGTAAAGAAGGGAATTCTGATTCCCTTTTTGAAAAGGCCTTACAATTAGTTTCAAAATCAGGTATTGAATGGTCTTTACCTAGTAAATAGGCATTATTACCTCAGTCTGGACTCGAACCAGAAATCTCGACTTAGAAGGTCGATGTGATAATCCGTTTCACTACAAAGGCACAAAAAAAATACCCCCTGAAAAAAACTTCAGGGGGTATTACTATATTAGCATCTATGGCCGAGGGGTCGAAGGCAGGGGACTCATAATCCCCTTTCCTTTTAAGGACATCGCTGGTTCGAATCCAGCTGGATGCATTTAATCTTCATGTTCCTCAAAAGGATCACGTAGTTCCTCAGAACCTGGACCAAAACCTAAATAGACTGAATAAACCGTTAGGCTGAAAACAAAACAGCTAATAAAAACAGCAGAAAATAGTGCGGAGAAATCCATAAAAAATAGTAGTTAAGTTACTGGGGCGGAAGGGATCGAACCTCCGAATGGCGGGATCAAAACCCGCAGCCTTACCACTTGGCGACGCCCCATATGCCAGGAACCGGATTTGAACCGGTGACACGAGGATTTTCAATCCTCTGCTCTACCAACTGAGCTATCCCGGCGGATCCGACTGGGTCAGGTGGGATTCGAACCCACGACCAGTCGGTTAAAAGCCGAATGCTCTACCTACTGAGCTACTAACCCGTCCTTTATTATTTTAGCGAAAACTTACAGCTGCTTGCCACACAAACGCTAATAAGAAAAATAATACAGGAATAACAGGTAGAACATCTACAATTGGATCAAAGGGAGCGTAGGCTTCCGGTAATTTAGCAAGCAAAATCATTTGCATATTTTGAATACCTCTAAAAAGGATTAAATAAAAGTAATGTAGTTTAGAGCTTAATTCAATTCAACATTATGCTGAATTTTGAGCCTCTGTCTTTACGAAAAGAATTAATAAAAAAGAAGTAGGAATAATAACAAATAAGGCCGTTGCAATTAGACCTAAAATATTTGTTTCCATCATAATATAAAATCCTCCTAATGTTATTTTTGCATATGTTTTTAACTTTGGCTAAAAACAAAAGCTAAATACCTAGGTTCTTTAAAATTTCAAACATTTTTGTTGGCTATGGAGGCGACACCCAGATTCGAACTGGGGATCAAGGATTTGCAATCCCCTGCCTTACCACTTGGCTATGTCGCCATTATTGCTAGTTGTCTAGCTGTAAAACTCTACAACTAACAATTCATTGATTTGTAAACCAGTCCAATCTAATCTTGGTTCAGATTGTAATTTACCAGATAATGTATTTTGGCGTAAGTTTAAGTGGGGAGGAATAGAAGCACGTTTTGCACGACGTGGAGCCGTTTGGATGAAGTTTTCTACTAAAGCCTGTGATTTTTTAACTTGTTGAACTTCAATAGAATCACCTACTCGACAACTATAACTAGGGATATCCAATAATTTACCATTAACCGTAATATGGCCATGACTAATTAATTGGCGAGCTGCTACAATTGTAGGAGCAAAACCTAAACGAAAAACAATATTATCAAGGCGTAATTCTAAACTTTTCATTAGCGCACGGCTTGTTGAACCGCTAGCTTGTTTAGCTTTCTTTACGTAGCGAAGCAATTGATGCTCACTTAAACCGTAATGATAACGTAATTTTTGTTTTTCACAAAGTCGAATACCATATTGTGATAATCTACTTCGATTTGGACGCTTTTTAGGAGATTTTCTAGTTAAACCTGGAAGAGTCCCTAAGCGTTTAACGATTTTGACACGTGGGCCACGATATCTCGACATATTTTTTAAATTTAAAATTAAGAATTAATTAATAAAAGAAATCGAAATTTCTATCATAAATTATATCATAGAGAAGGGTTCTTTAATAGACCAGCGCAATGGTTTACTCCTGAAAGCTACTATCTGTTACTTAAATACTAACTTTAGATCGCTGGTTTCTGGTGTTTTACTAAACCTTGACTTGTTAAAAAAGGAAAGGTAAAATAAAAGTACCGGGATGTAGCGCAGTTTGGTAGCGCACCTGCTTTGGGAGCAGGGGGTCGCAGGTTCAAATCCTGTCATCCCGAGGTCCCATATTAATTTTGGGAATACGCCCTTAGTTCAGTTGGTAGAACGCAGGTTTCCAAAACCTGATGTCGTGAGTTCAAGTCTTACAGGGCGTGGAATGAATACAGTTATCATAGAATGAATAAGTTCTCTTTAAAGAGATAAAATCTAAAAATATAAATTTAAGATTATGCCTATCGGTGTACCTAAAGTAGCTTTCCGTCTTCCAGGAGAATCTGTCCCTCAATGGATTGATTTATATAATCGTTTATACCGTGAAGGGTTGCTTTTCTTATGTAATGAATTAGATGATGAATTAGCAAACCAATTAATTGGTATTATGTTATATCTATCATCTGAAGATGAAAATAGAGAATTATTTGTTTATATTAATTCACCTGGTGGTTCAGTAACATCTGGTATCGGTGTATATGATGCGATGCATTATGTTGGTGTTGATATTACTACACTTTGTGTAGGTACTGCAGCATCAATGGCCTCTTTTATCTTAACTGGCGGAACTCGTGGAAAGCGAATTGGTTTACCTCATTCCCGTATGATGATTCATCAACCAGAAGGTGGTAACCAAGGTCAAGCTGCAGAAATTTTTGAAGAGTCTATTGAAGTAATGCGAATTAGACGTCAAGTAGCTCAAATTTATTCTGACCGAACAAATCAACCTATTTCAACAATTTCACGAGATATGGATCGTGATTGGTTCATGACAGCTACTGAAGCGAAAGAATATGGTTTAATTGATGAAGTAGCAGTTGCTTAAGACATCAAAATGAAAAGATTTTGCTTTAATACTTTGCAAGTATCAGGAAGAACATACTCTTATTCTCTTCCTGATATGGCAGAAGCTCACCGACAGAGTTTCTTTAAATTTTTAAACCAAGGTTTACTGGAAGAACTGGAACAAATATTTCCTATATATCTTAATAAAGGAAAAATTCAAGTAATCTTAGATCCTAAATCATTAGTTTTCGAAGCACCTAAATTAACTATTAAGGAAGCTTTTTTACAAAGAACTACCTATAATATTTCTGTTAACTTTTTAGTAACATTTATTGATTGGGAAAAAAATAATTGTAAAAAAGAATGGCTTTCATTTGGTTCAATACCTATATGTACTTCTGGGGGTTGGTTTTTAGTTCGGGGTTTACGCCGCGTTGTTCTTCACCAATTGATCCGTAGTGCTGGGTGTTATGCATCTCTTCGAGGTGAAGACGAAACTAATACTGATAAATTGGACTATCAAGATTTAATTCCGGTAGAACAAGCAGGATTAACTTTATTTAAAAGATTCGAAATTCTTCTTTTACCTCAGCAAGGTACTTGGTTACGTTTTTTCGTTAACCCTGTTGGAATATTTTCTATTCAATGGGGAAAAACAAAAGATCAACGTGCGTCTATATTTGTTTTTCTTCGTGCAATGGGCGTTAGCCATGCTCAAATTGAATCCTTTTTTAATCTAGAAAAACTACAATTAGAAAGTTTTGATGATACTTTATCTTCGCAAAAAGCTTTATCTATTTTAGGTTTTCATTCAAAAAAAGGTTTAGGTTCAAGACGAGCTTTTTATCAACGATTTTTTAACTATTATAATTACCGACTAGGGTTGATAGGCCGATTACGTTTAAATCGTCGATTAGGTTTATCTACCCCATTAAAAAACCAGTCTATTAGTCCTACTGATATTTTTGGTATTTTTAATCAATTAGCAGCTCTAAGTACGGGGCTTATAGAACAAGATGATATTGATCATCTTCAAAATAAAAGGTTGAGATCTTGTGGTGATTTTTTACAAGAATCATTCCAAAATGCGCTGAAAATTAATTTAAAAAACTTTAGAGTTAGTCTAAAGGATTCTTTTGCGCTTACACCTTTTACTGACACAGGAAATGATATAAAACTTTATTTAGGTGTAGAGAATGTTCACTTTAGTGGTTCATTATTTAAAGACTCCCTTTTGGGTAAACAAATAAATCCTACACGAAAACCAAATAAGTCATATTCAAAAGTTTTATTAAATAAAACTTCAGATCAACTTATTCAAACTACAGAGCAAAGTGTTAGTAATGCATTATCATATCGTATTACTGCAGCTTACCATTCATTTTTCGCTACGAGTGCCGTTTCCCAACCAGCACACCAAACAAACCCAATTGATGCTATGACGCATGCACGTCGAAGTACATCATTAGGTCCAGGTGGGTTAACTCGAGAGCATGCAGGTATTGCAGTACGTGGTATTCACCCTAGCCACTTTGGTCGACTATGTCCAGTTGAGACTCCAGAGGGTCAAAATACTGGGTTAGTTAATTCACCGTCCTATTGCACACGTGTAAATTTATATGGATTTTTTGAAACACCATATTGGCCGATTAAACAACAACAAGTAATTAAAAAGAAAGGGGCTATTTATTTATCGCCAAACCAAGAGAACCAAGTTTGGGTTATTCCAAATGAAGTTTTAGTTTCAAAAAATGGTTATTTACCAAAATCAGCCCTTTTAAGTAGATCTGGTCAAGATTTTGCTTATTTACCTTCTACAGATATTAACTATTTTGGTGTTTTACCAAACCAAGTATTTTCTTTAGGTGCGTCATTAATTCCATTTATGGAGCATGATGATGGTAACCGCGCATTAATGGGCTCTAATATGCAACGCCAAGCTGTGCCTATTTTGAAAAATGAGCGTCCTTTTGTAGGTACTGGGTTAGAAAGTGTTGTAGTTAGTGATACCCGTGCAGGTGTACGGGCTTTAGCAAGTGGTTATGTTTATTACGTTAGTGGTAAGAAAATATTAATTCATAGTTTAATTCATTGGCGTAAGCCGGCTGGTTTATTTGAAACAATTGAATACCAACTTGGTCGCTATGAAACTACAAACCAAGGAACTTGCGTTGACCAAAAACCTATTGTATTTGAAGGTGATTGGATTCAGACCGGTGACCTATTAGCTGAAGGTTATGCTACAAAAGGAGGTGAATTAGCTTTAGGTCGAAATTTATGTGTTGCTTATATGCCTTGGGAGGGGTATAACTATGAGGATTCTGTTTTAATTAATGAATCTTTAGTTTATGAAGATGTTTTAACATCAATTCATATTGAAAAATATGAAACCGAATTAGCGACACGCCGTATTGGAAAGAAACAAATTCAAGAGAAACTTTCAGGAGAATGCACACCAAAGCATGCTATTCCGCGTCTAAAGCAAAGTCAGTTAGAAAAGCTAGACTTCCGTGGTGTTGTTCGTGAAGGTGTGTGGGTCGAAGCTAATGATATTTTAGTTGGTAAATTAATTCCAACCCAAACAGAATTACGTCCTGAGGAACGTTTAGTTCACGCTATTTTTGGGACGAAACCGCCAGCTTATCAAGATGCCTCATTCCGCTTACCAAAATATGTGGAAGGCCGTGTCATTCGAGTTGAAACATTTGCAAATAAAAATAATGATAGTTCTAGTTTCCGTATTTATATTGCTCAGCAACGACGTATCCAAGTTGGTGATAAGATCGCCGGGAGACACGGAAATAAAGGTGTAATTTCACGTATTTTACCCCGTCAAGATATGCCGTATTTACAAAATGGGCTGGATGTTGATATTGTTTTAAATCCTTTAGGCATTCCATCTCGAATGAATGTCGGGCAAGTGTATGAAGGTTTATTGGGGTTAGCTAGTCGATATTTAGGTCGTTGTTTTCGTGTATTACCTTTTGATGAAGGTTTTGGCTCTGAAACATCCCGTGGAATTGTTTATAGTCAATTAGCACATGCTCGCAAGAAAACAGGTCAAACATGGTTATTTGACCCACAATCTTCCGGTAAGAGTCGGGTTTTCGATGGTCGGACAGGTGAAGTTTTTGAGCAAAGTATTCTAGTGACCCAATCCTATATCTTGAAACTAGAACACCAAGTAGATGAAAAAATTCATGCTCGATCCACAGGTCCTTATTCTTTAATTACACAACAACCGGTTAGAGGCCGTTCACGTCAAGGTGGTCAACGTTTAGGGGAAATGGAAGTGTGGGCTGTTGAAGGTTATGGAGCCGCTTACTTATTATATGAAATGTTAAGTATTAAAGCTGATGATTTAGTTGGCCGACAACAGGCTGCTAGTGAAATCCTTCGACACCATTATGGTCCAGTCCCTGTCAGTTATGAAAATAGTAACCGACCTGAATCTTTCCAAGTTTTAGCAAATGAATTGCGAGCTTTATGTTTAGATTTTCAATATCCTAGTTAAATAAATAAATTTTTATGATTAATATAGGTCATACGTCTATTCGTTTTGCTTCACCGGAAATGATTCGTCATTGGGCCTTAAGGAAACTACCTAATGGCCAAGTAATTGGTGAAGTAACTAATCCAGAAACCCTTCAATATCGTACACAAAAACCAGTTCCTGGTGGTCTTTTTTGTGAAGCAATTTTTGGCCCGACGATTGAGAATGATTGTTGGTGTGGGTTTTTGGGAAAAATGGAACGCAGGGGTACAGTAAAATCCTTTCGTTATTGTCCAAAATGTTTTGTTGAAAAGAAGAATCCGAGGATTCGTCGTTATAGATTAGGTTATATTGAATTAAAAAGTCCAGTGGTACATCCATGGTTATTAAAAAGTGTTCCTAATTATTTGGCATTACTTTTGAATTTAAAACGAAAAGATTTGTTAGAATTTGCTTATTGTCACCAAACAATTAAAATTATTTCTGATGAAGCAAATTCTTTTACATCTTTTGGTTATTCATTAAGTCATGAGTTTTTACCTACACCAACATCTGCTAATGTTAAACGATTAAACCCTAACCGGTTTGAGCTTGGTTTAGTAGCTTCGTTTGGTATGCGAAATTTTGAGAAAAGTACTAGTATTAAAACTTTATCTCAAACAATAAAACCTTCTAAAGTAAAACGTAAAATTCAATCAACAAAACTTTGTACTGGTGGTGAAGCTATTGAATATTTATTACGCCAAGTTCATTTAGAACGTGAACTTCAAATATTACTAAAATCCATTTCTGATATTCAAAAAGAATTATCAACTTTACCGACAATTGAACACCGATTTAAAGAGCCTCCAAAATCATTTTCGCGTAGTTTTACAAGATTGAAAAAGGATGTTCGACGTTTAAAAGTAATTAAAGCTTTAGTTGAAGGAGATATTGAGCCGGATTGGTTTATTTTAAAAGCAATTCCAGTATTACCGCCAGATTTACGCCCGATTTTACGTTTACCAAATGGTGTTTTTGCTGTTTCTGATTTAAATACTCTTTATCGAAAGATTCTTATCCGTAATAATCGTTATCAAACTTTTGTGCAACTTGGGTTATGGGGTGCTGTGTTAATGGAAAAACGTTTATTACAAGAAGCTGTTGATCAGTTAATCGAAAATAAACGTTCAAGTACACCTTTTAGTCAAAAACGTCATTTAAAATCACTTTCTGAAAGTTTAAGAGGAAAACAAGGGCGATTCCGTCAAAATTTATTAGGTAAGCGAATTGATTATTCAGGCCGTTCTGTAATTGTTGTAGGCCCACAGTTACGATTAAATCAGTGTGGTTTACCACGGGAAATGGTTTTAGAATTATTCCAACCATTTTTAGTAGCGCGTTTAATAGGCCGTTCACAATTAGCGCGTTCAGTAAGACAGGCTAAAAATTTTCTTCAAAATCCTGCAAGCCGTTTTTGGCCATTAATCCAATCTTGTATTGCAGAGCATCCAATTTTATTAAATCGAGCCCCAACTCTTCACCGATTAGGAATTCAAGCCTTTGAGCCAAAAGTTGTTTCAGGTCGAGCTATTTTGCTTCATCCTTTAGTTTGTCCTGCTTTTAATGCGGATTTTGATGGTGACCAAATGGCTGTTCATGTGCCTTTATCGATAGAGGCTCAAAGCGAGGCTCGAATTTTAATGTTAGCTACTCATAATCTGCTATCACCTGCAACAGGTCAGCCAGTAACTTTACCAAGTCAAGATATGGTTCTTGGTTGTTATTTTTTAACAGCAGATGCAAGAATTTCTCAAAAAGGTTTTTTCAATAGCTTTGAAGATGTAATTTTTGCTCATGAAAAAAATAACATTGGTTTACATACATGGATATGGGTACGTTGGCGTGAAAGTTTTACTGCTTGGTCGAATAAAGTAACTCCAATTGAAGTACGCATTCATCCGAAAGGTTTTAGAATTGAAATTTATAAGGAATGTATTCGTATTTATGATAAATTAGGTCATTTAAATCAACAGTATATTAAAACAACTGCTGGTCGTATTTTATGGAATCAAGCTATTTATGATGTATTTTAATCAACATTTTGATAAAACAAAGCTTAGGTTATTTATTGCTTGGTTATTAAACCGGCTTGGTGGATGGCAAACAATTCATGCTTTAGAACGTTTTAAAAAATTAGGGTTTGGTTATGCAACCCGTGCAGGAGTTTCCTTAGGAGTTGATGATTTATCTGCACCCCCATTAAAAATGGGGTTCGTTGATGCAACATCAGAATTTGTTCAATCTTCTTTTGCCGGTCAATCTATTGGTTCTGAAAAAGCTCAACGTGTTATTGATTCTTGGTCTGGGGCAAGTGAAGTTTTAAAAGATGCCGTAGTAGATCATTTTTTACAAACTGATCCTTTAAACCCTATCTATATGATGGCGTTTTCTGGTGCTCGAGGTAGTTTAACACAAGTACGTCAATTAGTAGGGATGCGTGGTCTAATGGTAGACCCAATGGGTAATATCTTAACTTTACCTGTTCAACATTCTTTTCGTGAAGGGTTAACTGTGACTGAATATATGTTGTCCTGTTATGGTGCTCGTAAAGGATTAGTAGATACTGCATTACGAACAGCAAAATCTGGTTATTTAACTCGTCGTTTAGTTGACGTAGCTCAAGATGTTTTAGTCCGTCGAATTGATTGTGGAACTCGAAATGGAATAGTGTTATCAGACTTAAAAACTCCCGAAGGGGTTCTTTTACGTCCTTTAAATAAACGTTTATTAGGTCGAGTACTTCTATCAAATAACCAAGTCATTGATACCGAATTAGCAAAAAAGCTAAGTAAGGAAAAAGAAGTTGAAGTTCGATCACCTTTAACTTGTCGCCCTAATTTAGGTACAGGTAGTCCTGATGTGTGTCAACTATGTTATGGTTGGAATTTAGCTCGTGGACAAACTGTTCAAGTAGGTGAAGCTGTAGGTATTTTAGCTGCACAATCTATTGGTGAACCCGGCACGCAATTAACAATGCGGACTTTCCATACAGGTGGTGCTGTAGCTGGTCAAAAGAGTAGCCGTTTACGTGCTCCACAAGCGGGTCGTTTATGTTTTTTAACAAAAGTTCCAGGTTCTCTGGTACGTACAGCTGTAGGGGAGTTAGGGTTTATTGTTTATCAAACAACCCAATTTTCTATTTTTACTTCTTCCCATAATAATTTTGAACGGTTAGATTATAAAGTTCCTCCTGGAACCTGTTTACTTGTTAGACATGGACAATGGGTTAGACGTTTCCAAGATTTAGCTTTTTGGCCTTTATCGAAGAATAATGCAAACCCTGTATTGAATCAATATAAGTCAGGAACTTCCTTAAATGCTCAATGGATTTATAGTTCACCCTCAAAAGAAAAAATGAAACCTATCTGGCTTTTATCAGGTTCATCATCAAGTCGTATGAACCTTAATACGTCTTTCGGGGATAAAATTTCAGTAGGCGAAATACAAAACCATTGTACACTGTTTCAAGGATCAGACATTGAAAAAACTGAAAAATTAAAAACAAAGACTCCTTTAGGGGATTTTATTTTTGAAAAGACAGGGTTACGATCAGAAGTAATTTCTTTGAATACTGGTCGAATAATTAGTTGGCAGAAAAGCTGGCTAGGACTGCGCAAAGCCCAACGTAATTTAATAAACCTTTCGAATTTGAAAAACTCTTCTGAAAATGCTTTTAATCCCGCAAATGAAGGGAAGTGGTTACCTCGTGGAACCTTCTTAGGTTTTTTCATTTATACAACTCCAACTTCGGGAGATATTGTTCAAGGTTTACCGCGAATTGATGCTTTATTTGAAGCTCGTTCAGCTACAGGTTTAGCAGAACATATGATCTCAGTCTTTAATTCATTAGTCGAAAAAGGGCTGGATTCCCGACAAGCTACAAAAGCAGCTTTCACCGCTATTCAAGAACTTTTAATTTGTCGTATTCAAGAAGCTTATTTAGACCAAGGGGTTCAAATTGATGATAAGCATCTTGAAGTGATTGTCCGACAAATGACATCGAAAGTTTTGATTAATTATTCTGGTGATAGTCCTTGTGTCCCTGGTGATTTGATTCCATTAGAAGAAGCAGAAGCGTTTTGTGGGGCGTTAAAAGCATTGGGCTTAGAAGAGCTAACTTATGAACCAACTCTAATTGGTATCACAAAATCGGCATTACAAAAACAGGGTTTTCTTTCTCCTGCAAGTTTCCAAGATACTATTCGAGTTTTATTACGCTGTTCACTTGAAGCTCAACAAGATCCTGTACGTGGGTTAAAAGAACATGTAATTTTAGGGCAGAGTTTACCATCTGGGACAGGCCATCGTGCAAGCCAACTATTTAATTAATTTTTTTAATGGTTACACCTTAATTGAATTATTGATAAAATAAATAATATAAAGTTTAAATAAAAAAAATAATGTTTTTTGAACAACTAGTAAAAGTAGGAGGTCATTTAGGTCATGCTCCACGTTCGTGGCATCCTAAAATGGCTCCATATATTTTAGAAAGCCGTGATGGTGTTCATATCTTAGATTTAGTTCAAAGTTATGCATACTTAAATCAGGTTAAACAGTTTATTTCTCGTGCGAAAAAACAAAACCGCACTTTCTTATTTGTAGGGACAAAAGCGCAAGCAGCTCATTCAGTTGCTTTAGCGGCAAAGTCTTGTAATTCCTATTACATCAACCAACGTTGGTTAGGTGGGTTATTAACAAACTGGTCCACACTGAAGCGTTCCATTGGTTTATTAAACCGAATGGAGTTAATTCAACGTGAGCGAGTAGTTGAAACTCTACCAAATAAATTAAAATCTTCTTTTTCACGTGAACATGCCCGCCTACGTAAATATTTAGGTGGCATCGAATCAATGAAATCCGAACCGGACGTAGTAATTATTGTGGGACAGAAAGAAGAAGCTATTGCTTTGAACGAATGTGAAAAATTAGGTATTCGTACAATCACATTACTAGATACTAATTGTAATCCAGACTCAGCGGATCTTTTTATTCCTGTAAACGATGATTCTATTAAAGCTATCCGTTCTGTTTTAACTGATTTATCAACTGAAATTAGTCAGGCATAAACCTCTAATCTTTCGCGTTTTCCCCTGGGTTGATAAAATAATAATAGAGGTTAATTTCAATTATAAGATTTATCTCTCAGTCAAAATCTCTTTACAAAAGGTTCGAAGATGAATTTAGCTACTATTGCTTCTCTATCAGTCGGTCAACATCTTTATTGGCGTACAGAAAGTGTAGCGGTTCACGGTGAAACTTTACTAACATCATGGTTTATTTTAGGTTTGCTTGGTATTGTATCTATTGCAGGTAATAGTAATTTAAAATCTATTCCTGAAGGATTACAAAATGTTACTGAGTTTTCTTTAGAATTTATTCGTGATATTGCAAAGACTCAAATTGGTGAAGAAGAACATAAAGAATGGGTTCCTTTTATCGGGACTATTTTTTTATTTATCTTTGTTTCTAACTGGTCAGGTGCGTTATTGCCTTGGCGTGTTATTGAATTACCAAACGGTGAACTTGGTGCTCCTACAAACGACATCAACACTACGGCTGCTTTAGCCCTATTAACATCCATTGCATATTTTTATGCGGGTATTGCTAAAAAGGGTATTAGCTATTTCAAACGTTACGTTGAGCCGGCTCCTTTTTTATTACCAATTAATGTCTTAGAAGACTTCACAAAACCTTTATCACTTTGTTTCCGTTTATTCGGAAACATTTTAGCGGATGAGTTAGTAGTAGGCGTATTACTTCTTTTAGTACCTCTACTAGTACCTGTACCTCTAATGTTATTAGGTTTATTTACAAGTGCTATCCAAGCTTTAGTTTTTGCAACTCTTGCTGGTGCTTATATTGGTGAATCTTTAGAAGATCATCATTAATTTTTAATTTACTTTTTTTTAACAATCTAAATTAAATTAATTTATCTTTAATTTAATTTCTTAAATATAATCTTATAATTAGAACGAAAAAACGATTATGAATCCATTAATTGCTGCTGCTTCTGTTGTTGCTGCTGGTTTAGCTGTTGGTTTAGGTTCCATTGGACCTGGTATTGGTCAAGGAACTGCTGCAGGTTACGCTGTAGAAGGTATTGCTCGTCAGCCGGAAGCTGAAGGTAAAATCCGTGGTGCTCTTTTATTAAGTTTCGCATTCATGGAGTCTCTGACTATTTATGGTCTAGTAGTAGCTCTTGCATTAATTTTTGCAAACCCGTTCGCATCATAACCCAAAAATCATAAAACAAATAACTTTAGTTTTATGGGCATTGAACTTAATCTAAATATTTTTGAAACCAACCTAATCAATCTTGGGATTGTACTTAGTGTGGTATTTTTAGTGATTGTAGATGCTTTTAAAGCTGCATTAAATGAACGTAAAGAAGGAATCTTAACGGCACTTAATGAAGCTAATGAACGTTATGAAGAAGCGCAAACTCGTTTAAATGCTGCTGTAGCACTTTTAGACGAAGCTAAAGAAAAAGCACAATCCATTCAAAAAGCAGCTCCAGCGACTGCTCTTAAAGAAAAAGAGAGCATTCAAAGTCAGTATGCTTTAGAAGAAGATCGTATGAATCAAAAATTTGAAAATGATTCAACTTTAGCAGGCGCTAGATTGTCTAAGACTCTTTATAACCATATGGTTCATACTAGCATCTCCAAGGCACGTACTTATCTCGTAACTCACGTGAATCAAGTAGGTCAAAATGCATCTTTATCCAAAGTTGTAGATTTAATTGATTCCGAAAAAGAAGTAGCTTTAGCATAGAAAAGAAACATGGTCAAAATTCGTCCAGACGAAATTAGTACAATTCTCCGCCAACAAATTGAAGACTATACTCAACAAGTAGACGTTACTAACGTTGGTACAGTTTTACAAGTAGGTGATGGTATCGCTCGTGTTTATGGTTTAGACCGAGCAATGGCCGGAGAATTACTTGAATTTGAAGACGGAACTATCGGTATCGCTTTAAACCTAGAATCTGACAACGTAGGTGTTGTATTAATGGGTGAAGGTTTAGCTATCCAAGAAGGTAGTTCTGTTCGCGCAACTGGTAAGATTGCACAAATTCCTGTAGGGGATAAGTTCTTAGGTCGCTTAGTCGATCCTTTAGCTCGTCCTATTGATGGAAAAGGAGAAATTCCTTCTTCCGAGACACGTTTAATCGAGTCTAACGCACCAGGTATTATTTCACGTCGTTCAGTATACGAACCTCTTCAAACAGGTTTAGTTGCTGTTGATGCTATGATTCCAATTGGTCGTGGTCAACGTGAGCTTATCATTGGTGACCGTCAAACAGGAAAAACTGCAATTGCTACAGATACAATCCTTAACCAAAAAGGTAAAGATGTTGTATGTGTTTATGTAGCAATCGGACAGAAAGCATCTACTGTTGCTCAAATTATTGATACTCTAGAAAGCAATGGTGCTATGGAGTATACAACTATTGTTGCAGCTAACGCTGATTCACCAGCGACTCTTCAATATTTAGCACCTTATACTGGAGCTGCATTAGCAGAATACTTCATGTATAACGGAAAGCATACGTTAGTAATTTATGATGATTTATCGAAACAAGCGCAAGCTTATCGTCAAATGTCACTATTACTACGTCGTCCGCCAGGCCGTGAGGCATATCCTGGGGATGTTTTCTATCTTCACTCACGTCTTTTAGAGCGTGCAGCAAAATTAAATGATGCTTTAGGTGAAGGTAGTATGACAGCTTTACCTATTATCGAAACTCAAGGTGGGGATGTTTCGGCTTATATCCCAACTAACGTTATTTCGATTACAGATGGTCAAATTTTCTTATCTGCTGATATTTTCAACAGTGGTATGCGACCAGCTATTAACGTAGGTATTTCTGTATCTCGTGTAGGTTCAGCTGCACAAGTAAAAGCAATGAAAAAAGTTGCTGGTAAACTTAAGCTAGAATTAGCTCAGTTTGATGAGTTAGAAGCATTCTCTCAGTTCGCTTCTGATTTAGATGCTGCTACACAAGCTCAATTAGCTCGTGGTGCACGTTTACGTGAGCTATTAAAACAACCTCAAAGTAATCCTTTATCAGTAGAAGATCAAGTTGCTATGATCTATGCTGGTACTAACGGTTACTTAGATGTAATTGACACTCCAAAAGTTCAAGAGTTTGTTGCTGGTTTATTAAATTACTTAAAGACTCAAAAATCAGTATATGGTGACACAATCCGTAAAGATTATGTTTTCAGTACTGAAGTAGAAAATTCTTTAGTAGAAGGTATTAAAGAATACACTGCTGTATTCACTGGCTCTTAAGTCTTTTTTTTTGAGAGGGATTACCCCTCTCAAAAAAGCTTGCTTTTAGAGAGAGAATTTAGTATATTAAAGATATAACAGCAGGCCTTTAGCTCAGTTGGTAGAGCGCGTGCCTTACAAGCACGATGTCATCGGTTCGATCCCGGTAGGGCCTATTTAAGAATTAAAAAAATTCTAACTTACGTTTTAAAAAGACTCCACAAACGATAAAAAAAAATTTAAACTATATAAGGACATTTATCTAAAATTTTTATTATTTGTCTAGTTTAAATAATTAAATTAGTGTATACGTATGATTCGTCCAATCTTAACTGAAAAATCTCTTCGTCTTATGGAAGAAGGTCAATATACTTTTGATCTTAACCGTGAATGGACGAAGCCTCAAATCAAATTTTTTGTAGAAGACCTTTTCAATGTAAATGTAAGTTCAATTCGTACTTACCGTCTTCCTCGCCAATTAAAAACACAGAAAAGAGCTATTATTCAACTTCAAGGTAATCAAACTTTAGATTACACTTTTGCTGAGTCTGAATAATTCTAGTAAAACATTATTAAATCTAAAATCTTATTATGGGTATCTTAACTAAAACTCGTTCAGTCACACCTGGTACACGTCACCAAGTTGCGGCTGATTTTTCCGAATTAACAAAGTCGAAACCCGAAAAAACATTAACTCAAGGTTACGCCCGAAAATTTGGCCGTAATCACCGTGGTGTTAAAACAACACGTCACCGTGGTGGTGGGCATAAACGTAATTATAGAGAAGTCGATTTTCGTCGTACTAAACATAATATTCAAGCACAAGTTGTGGCTATTGAATATGATCCAAACCGTAATGCCCATTTAGCGTTATTACACTATGAAGATGGTGAAAAGCGTTATATTCTTCATCCTCGAGGTTTAGAGGTTGGGGCTATAGTTGCGTCTGGAAACAGTGTTCCTTTAACTGTTGGGAATACATTACCACTAAAAAATATTCCTTTAGGTGTAGAAATTCATAATGTTGAAGTTCATCCAGGGAAAGGTGGTCAATTTAGTCGATCTGCCGGATCATCTTGCACAATTTTAGCTAAAGAAAATGAATTCATTACGTTAAAAATGCCATCTGGCGAAGTTCGTAAAGTATTAGAAACTTGCTGTGCAACAATCGGTCAAGTTGGTAATGTAAATAACAGCAACCTATGTTCTGGTAAAGCAGGTCGTAGTCGTTGGTTAGGTCGTCGTCCTCATGTTCGAGGTAGTGTAATGAACCCTGTAGATCACCCACATGGTGGTGGTGAAGGTCGTGCACCTGTCGGTCGTAAAAGTCCTGCTACTCCTTGGGGTAAAGTAGCTTTAGGTACTCGCACACGTAAAGGTAACAAATCAAGTAACAAAATGATTGTTCGACGTCGTAAAAAATAAACTTAATTAATTAAAAATCATTAAATCTATGGCACGTTCTAGTCGTAAAGGTCCTTATGTCTCCGCTTCTTTACTCAAGAAATTAGAAAAACTAATTGCTGCTGATGAAAAGAAAGTGATCTTAACTTGGTCTCGTTCCAGTACAATCCTTCCTAATATGATTGGTCATACTTTAGGAGTTCATAATGGACGTCAACATGTTCCTGTTTTTATCACTGATCAAATGGTTGGTCACAAGTTAGGTGAATTTGCACCTACTCGAACTTTCCGTGGTCATGTTAAAAATGATAAAAAAGCAAAACGTTAAAAACAATATTTATAATTTAATTTTATGGGTCAAAAAGTTCATCCAAAAGGGTTCCGATTAGGGTTTACACAAGATCATTTATCAAATTGGTATGCTTCACCAAAAGATTATGCTCAATATGTAATTCAAGATAACGAACTTCGTCAAAAATTAACTTTAGAAGGAGTTAGTAAAATTGAAATTCGTCGTGTTCCTGGTCAAATCCGTGTATGGTTATACACCTCTCAACAAAAACAAGTTTTACCTGTTATTGAAGGTATTCGTCAAGAATTAGAGCGAAAGTATAACTTAAATATTTTCTTTAAAATCATTCAAGTACCAAAGCGTCATACAGAAGCTGTTGTTCTTGCAGATTGGATCACTGAAAAATTAACTCGTCGTGAGCCGTTCCGAAGAGTTTTACGTCAGAGTATTCAACGTGCAAAAGCTATGGGTGCTTTAGGAGTAAAAGTTCAAATCTCCGGCCGTTTAAATGGTGCAGAAATTGCCCGAACAGAATGGGTACGTAGTGGTCGTATTCCACTTCATACTTTACGAGCTGATATTGATTATTCTTATAAGACAGCCCGAACTCTTTATGGTATCGTGGGAGTGAAAGTTTGGCTTTATGGTGGAATGCGTCTTAATTAGATAACTAATTTAATATCTTATTTTTTTAATCGGAGAAAAATAGTATGTCCCTTGTCACACTTGTCAAGGATACGACAGATTTTGTCCAATTCTTAATGCAAGAACCATTTCCTTTGGCTGCAACTCATTTTCTGGGTTGGCTTTTAAGTAAGTGTGTTTCTTTCCTTTCGTTTAAATGGTTAATAAATCTTCCTTTATTCCCAATCTTTATCCCCAAATTATCTACTCAAGTTATTCAGGAAGGGTTAAATCTAACAAGTACAGATCAGTCTTTTGAAAATTTAGGGTTTTTCCCTGCTGCACAAAGTGGGTGGAATAAAGTTTTTCCAGGTTTATTAAATAGTTTCTTTTTAGTTCTTCCTTTTTCACCAGCACGAATTCTTTGGATTCGCCGTTTAGTAGTTCAAGGTATTCCAGCTGGGGTTTCATCAGGTTTAGGCTTAATTGTAGGCCAATTCCTATTTTTAGTAGTCGTGATTTTTGGTTTTAGGCCGATTTTATCAATATGGTCTGCTTTAGAACCATTATCATTCTTAATCGGGTTAGTTTGGTTTTTAGTTATTTTTGATCAATTATGTTCTAAAAAAGCTACACCTGTTGAATGGAATAATAAGAAACAGTGTATTCAATTATTTTTACAGAGCTTATTTTTAGGTTGTGTAGAACAAACAACTTTAGGTCAATATTTATCAGGTTTAACAACTACAAGTGAATCCTTTTTCAATGAAGGGTTTGATTCATCTAGTCAATTCCAATTTTATTTAAGTCAAATGACATATTTAATTGGTATTGGGGTAGGTTTATGTGCATTTGGAGGTCTATTGGGCTGGACGCTTTGGAAAGGGTCCCAAATTTGGTATCAAACATCAAGTTTACCTTACCAGATGTGGAAAATGCAACAAGTTAACCCTATATTAATTTTGATTTATGGTTCAACTATTTTATCATCGATCCCATATTATAGTTGGGACTATTTATTTGCTAAACCATTAGGTTTTATCCCTGATGATAAAGGGTTAGATAAAATATCTTCGAATTGGGTTGGTGTTAAATCTGATCCTCAACTTCCACGCTGGCGCGATTATTATATGCGCGTGAGTGGAGGAGAAGCAGGTATTTTAGGTGATGGTTGGGTTTGGTCACGTTATGATAAAGCTGATTTTCCTGCTTCACGAAAACGACGCGCTTTAGAAGCAATGTTGATTAGTCATGAATGGTTTCCACATTGGGCTAAAGATCGTGGGTTATTAAATATGGAATATTGGCCAGCGCAGCCTAATATTTTAAAACGATTTTCAAGAAAAATCGGAAGTTTAACTTTACCTGGTGGCGATCGAATGAGAGATTTAATTTGGCCGAAAGATAGACGTGAACGAACAATTGCTCGGGATTCTATTCGAGGTGTAAAAAATTGGTCACCAAACCGCTTAAATAAGTTGCACATTTTTTGGGGCAACTTAAAGAAAAGTAGGGGGGTAACCCGTTCTGAATTGCTTCAAGCTTCACGCTATTTAACCTTTGGCCGTTTACGTTCTTTACCAGTTGATAAAGAAGCGAGTACAAACCCATTTGTAGATATTGAATCAAAACGTACTTTAGGTAATGATTCTGTATCTCCTATGGTTTCTACGTGGATTGAAAAAACTCGTGTAAATCAAGGAATTAATACGTTAGATAATGAATTTGCTCTTTTTGGAGAAAATGGTAATTTCCCAGTTTCTGTGAAAAAGAGAAAAAATTCTATTTTTGATTTATGGTTAGCTACAAGATCTCAAGTTATCCCTAAATTTAAAGCAAAATCTGAAGAGTTTAAAAAATTCCATAAATATTGGGTTGTTCGTAATTTAATTAAACCTCGTATTGTTCAATGGCGTTTAAAACCTTCAGAAGAAAACTATCTATGGATGGCCGAACAGGATTTACAAGGTAAGAATCGAGGTGGAGATATGTCTTTCTTATTTACAGAAACAGAAAGACTAAAAAGTAATGAATCTAATTTATTACGTCTCCAACATTATCTTGAAGTTAGTAAAAAGCTATCTGACCAAATTCCAAATAAATCATTTGAGAAGAATAACAGTAGTATCGAACCAACTGCATATAGCCAAGCTTTCAAACCATTAAAATTAGAAAGCCCTGCTACTAATACTATTAGTATTCAACGCAATCGTATAAAATATCGTCGTAATATTATTAAAAAACGTCGTTATGCACCGCGTGTACGTAATAGACGACAAGGTGGAGCTAATTTTAGTGGTGCTGGGTTAAAACGCCGTAATGTTATTTTTGGTTTACGCCGACCTCGTTTCTTACAAACGCGTGAAAGTCAACGTAAAGGCGATAGACGTTTATGGCGCCGTCGAGCACCACTACGACCATCACCTGTGGGTCCTTCCCGTTGGTCTTCTTTTAATTATTATCGTCAGCAAGTTTATCATCAAGCATTGTCCCATGTTGTAGATAATGTGATGAAAGGCCAGCCGAAAGATTATTATTTAACTACAGAAGAAGAAAAGGCATTAGCTAAACGTAAAATTCAATTAGCCCGTTATTACGATAGTTTACGTAGTTATCAAAACTCACCACGTTTCCAACGCTTTGTTCCAGGTGGTTCTAGAACTTTCACAGATGGGGTATATAATCATCAATTTAAAGGTACATTGAGTTATGCACGCCGTTTATTCTATGTAACACCATTAGAAGCTCAAAATATGGAAGGTGGTCGGGTTTATAAGATGAGTCAATTACTTTACGATCGTAATTCAAATAATCCTATGCTTCATGAAGAGTTAAGTTCACCGACTGATGGAAAACAACCTTTCTTAGAATTATTACCGAGTCCATCTCCGTTTTATACAGGTTGGGATGCTAATAACCATAAGATGGTTTTAACATCACGTACTTTACCTCGTATTGGAGCCGGTTACAGAGTTCCTTCAATGGAAGGAGCCTTTACTGCTTGGCCTTATAGTACTGAAAAAGTTCGTGAACTTGGACGTCCTCGTGTATTTATACGCGATAAGAAAAATGTTTCACGACGTCGTATGGCCTTTGCTTGGGATTGGAAAAATTTACAGGTTGGTTTTAGTTGGCGTACAACACCTCGTAGCTCTATTTGGTTTGATCAATCAACAGATGAACCAATTAATACTAAAGCTCCTTTAGGTTATTGGGCACGTCCTCAAACTCGTCAAATTTTCCAAAAGAAATCTCTTCGTCGTCGACGTTGGAATCGTTGGTATTTACGCATGCCTGCTTTACCTCGTTTAGGTGGTTTTTCTTGGGACGCCTAAAAAATCCATGATATCCTAAAGATAAGTTAAGCTTCTCTTTTTGACTAAAATATGTCACATTCCGTTAAAATATACGATACTTGTATCGGTTGTACACAATGTGTTCGTGCTTGTCCAACAGATGTCCTAGAAATGGTACCGTGGGATGGCTGTAAAGCAAATCAAATTGCTTCTGCTCCCCGTACTGAGGACTGTGTTGGTTGTAAGCGTTGTGAAAGTGCATGCCCTACAGATTTCTTAAGTGTTCGAGTTTATTTAGGTGCTGAAACTACAAGAAGTATGGGTCTTGCATATTAATTTAAGTTTTATACCTTTATGAATAATTTTGTAACTTATTTATCTTCGGCACCTGTCGTGCTACTTTTAACAGTAAGTTTATTATCTGGTTTACTTATTGAGATTAACCGTTTCTATCCAGATCCTTTAATCTTTTCTTAAGTTATAAAAGGGGTAACGAAAAAACTTCGTTACCCCTTTAAACTCGAACGTATCTAATGCAGTTTTTAAAGAATTTCCCTTGGCCTTTTGTTGAATTGTTAAGTGGATTTGTTTTAGGTAGTTGTTTTATAGTTCTTTTTAAACCTTCACAACTTTTTTTACTTAGTTTTTTCTTGCTGATTGAAAGTGCTTCATGGAAATGGGTACAAATTGCTCGTTGGCATAGATTTCGAGCAGGGTTTCTTTTAGGTATTTTTGTGGATGCTTTTAAAGTAGGAAGTTGATTATCCTCTCGATTATTGATAATCTATAAAATGAATACTAATAAGGAGAGATGACCGAGTGGCCTAAGGTAGCGCATTGCTAATGCGCCGTATGGTGTAAAGCTGTACCGAGGGTTCGAATCCCTCTCTCTCCGAAGTATATTAAGTTAGAGTATGATATAATACTCATAGAAAAAAATTATAAAGCTATGCCTCTGTGGTGGAATTGGTAGACACGCTACGTTTAGGCCGTAGTCTTTAATCGGGTGAGAGTTCGAGTCTCTCCGGAGGCATCAACATGTATGGAATTCACTGATATCTTTTTAGATTTCAGACTAATCAAATGAGTTTTAAATGGCTGCAATTTTTCAACTGACAGTTTTCGCACTTATCGCTTTATCTTTTGCACTTGTAGTAGGTGTTCCTTTTACTTTTGCACTACCTGAAGGGTGGACTGCGAACCGTAATTTTATCCTTACAGGCGCAGGACTATGGCTACTTCTAGTTTTCGCTGTAGGTGTTTTAAATTCTTTTGTTGTTTAAAAGAATAAAAAAGAAGGGTTTTTATGAACCCTTCTTTTATTCTTTTAAAACTTTTAACTTAATCATAAAAATAAATTATTTTATATAATATAAGCAGTAGGGTAGAGCAGTCTGGTAGCTCGCAAGGCTCATAATCTTGAGGTCGTTGGTTCAAATCCAACCCCTGCTATTCACATTTTTTAACCTTCAAACAAAGGGTTGATGCTGTCTTTTTTTAATATCGTATTAAAAAGAGACCCACGGTATTGACGCTGTATTCCTTGTAGTATAAACTTAGACATGAAAGATAAAAATAAATCTTCTAAATACTTCTAATAAAAATTTTTATTACAGTATTATATAGTTAAAGATCTTCGATGGCGAGTTTGATCCTGGCTCAGAATGAACGCTGGCGGTATGCTTAATACATGCAAGTCGAACGAAATATTTAGCACTTGTGTTAAATAATTTAGTGGCGAACGGGTGAGTAACACGTAAGAACTTACCCCTAGACGAGGTACAACAGTTGGAAACGACTGCTAATACCTCATATTACCGGAAGGTGAAAGAAGCAATTCGTCTAGGGCGAGGCTTGCGTCTGATTAGCTTGTTGGTGAGGTAAAGGCTTACCAAGGCGACGATCAGTAGTTGGTCTTAGAGGATGATCAGCCACATTGGGACTGAGACACGGCCCAAACTTTTACGGGAGGCAGCAGTAAGGAATTTTCCGCAATGGGCGCAAGCCTGACGGAGCAATACCGCGTGAAGGATGACGGCCCATGGGTTGTAAACTTCTTTTCTTGGAGAAGAATTCTGACGGTATCCAAGGAATAAGCATCGGCTAACTCCGTGCCAGCAGCCGCGGTAAGACGGAGGATGCAAGTGTTATCCGGAATCACTGGGCGTAAAGC
>Ga0163110_10000037_pt1 | contig 64733 bp, 55 predicted proteins | sample CRUFie1St17metaG_FD_108703 | JGI IMG/M metagenome (GOLD analysis project Ga0163110, IMG submission 108703) | Marine microbial communities from the Costa Rica Dome - CRUD Field 142mm St17 metaG | ecosystem: Environmental > Aquatic > Marine > Oceanic > Photic zone | place: Costa Rica: the Eastern...
GGACTCGGTTCATACCTATCGCCAGTGAACCGCAAAAAGCCGCTATGATTGAGTTGCTGGAGCCCACTGGAGACGATACTCCAATTGGCAGGTTTATTGAGAAGCGGGGCGTTGGCATTCAGCAAATATGCTTCCAGGTCGATGATATCAGTGAATTAATTAACAAACTCCTTGATTCTGGAATAACTATGATTGACGAAAAACCAAGGATTGGGTCAAAAAATTGTCTCATCGCATTTGTTCATCCTAAATCAACCGGTGGAGTCTTGGTTGAGTTGTCACAAAAGCAATAGGAAACAATCATAATCCATCTGTCTAATTTCCCTCCATGCGAACATGCGTAGACCAGTTAATGGCCCTGTCACACATCGATGGCCCTCGGTTAAAAGCCGAAGCACGATTCATCGCAAATCGGCTTGAGGCCCTTAGATACAACGGGCAAATATCCAATGATGCCTATCTTGACGCAGGTTCGATTTATGGGGCTTTTGAAATGTTCGCAAATCTCATCGACATGGGCGTACCCCAACAGGAGATTTTCTCACAACTGAAGCAACAGCTAGCGAGGGCGAGGAAACTCGAAATTAAATATCCGGGGCTAAACCTAGCAATAGAATCGGGTAGGGCTAGTTAATCATGACAAACAGTAATACGCTCCTTAAGGTATCTAATGTGCGCAAAAACTTCGCAGAAGTAGTAGCCCTTGACGGAGTCTCCTTTGAAATTACATCAGGTGAAGTTGTTGGTTTAGTTGGCAGTAACGGGGCTGGTAAAACCACCTTGCTGCGCTTAATGTCAGGTGTATACCGCCCGACTTCAGGAACTGTCACACTTGGAGATGATACTCCTGTTCATCTTATGCGTGATAGTCTTGGTGTGGTTCCAGAATCTACGGGTCTGTATTCAAGATTAACCGCCTGGGAAAATATCCGATATCACAGTAGATTGTATGGTGTTAGTGATAATCTTGCATGGAAAAGAACGGTGAAATTTGCGCAAAGTTTGGACATGGAAGAAAACCTGTCACGCTATACTAAGGGATTTTCCCGTGGCATGCGCCAGAAGACTGCATTGCTTAGAGCATTAGCTCATGGGCCCAGAGTTTTGTTACTAGATGAGCCAACTGCAGGATTAGATATAACAAGTGCTCGAACTGTAAGATCATTAGTAAATCAAATCAAACAAGAGGGTGGGACGGTTGTATATTCAACGCATCAATTATTTGAAGCACAACAAGTATGTGACCGGATTATAATTATCCATAATGGAGTGGTAAAAGCTAACGGATCACCTGAAAATTTAATCGCCACAACCGGTTGTGAGACCCTTGAAGAAGCATATGTTGCATTAACCCAGGAAAAAGCAAGAATGCGTTTTGAGGACAATAAGCCAGAATCCGGTGTTACAAAATTATGGCACAAATTGTTCCGCCCAAAGACCCCCGAGTCTGGAGAAACGTTGGTGGTGAATTCTGATGAATAAATCAATTCACCGTGTAAAGACCATTGCGAAAAAAGAAGTTGTAGAATTTGTCAGAGACTGGCGTACTATCGTGGCGATAATTATCATACCAATCCTAATGTTCCCTGTCCTGTTTATTGTGTTTCCAATATTACTCGAATCTGAAGCAGCAGAATTGGACGCAAAAAATGTGATGATCGAAATTCAGTATAACGAGTACCCAGAAGATTTTTCAGCCCTGTTTAATCAATCATCTACAACTATTGCACTGGTAAATACTACTTTCAATCAATCGTTATCAGAGCCAATGGCAGATTTTGACCGAATCAGAAATATGGAACTTGATGCGATTCTGCGGCTCAATTACACAGATGACATTTGGTTCTATTCAATAATCCACCTATCAACATCAGAATCATCTAACGAAGCTAAAGCAAGGATAATCGATGTTCTGGCCCAATTCGAAGCAAACATAACCTCACAAAGAATATCTGATGGCGGACTGGATGTTGACTCAACTCTTGACCCGCTCAGATGGGATGGAGATGTCAGTAAATCGGATGTTGCAACTGAAGGAGAGCAGGCTGGATTGATATTATCGTTATTCATTCCCTTAGTTTTAGCAATCTGGACCTTCTCGAGCGCAATCCAACCATCAATTGATATGACCGCAGGAGAGAGAGAGCGAGGCACTCTTGAAGCACTGCTTGGTTTACCATGTACACGGAACGAATTACTGATGGGCAAATGGCTTGGTGTCGCAACGATTACCAGCGTTGGAGTATTATTGCAGATTGTTGGTCTATTGTTTGCCATAGGCTATCTCGCTACATCGGATTTCATTGGTATACCAGATTTATCTTTGGCGGCAGTTGTTCTAATTGTTTTGTCGATAATGCTGTTTGCAATAATGGTTGTAGCGCTTGAATTGGCGCTAGCAATGAGATCGCACAGTGTTAAGGAAGCAGGATCAATTTTAGGACCGGCTATTATTTTGATTATATTTCCCGCATTGTTCACTCAAGTTATCAACCTAGACGGGATTGAGAGTTTCTGGTTTGGCATTCCAGTGATCAACATTCTCCTAGCACTTAGAGAGTTACTACTCGACCGTGTCATAGTTGAACATATTCTGATTTGGATGGTCAGCTCTGTAATTTATGCTACCTTGGCAGCTTACTACGCTGCTAAACAATTCAAGCGCGAAGACATCGTCACTACGCTATCATGAGAAAGCGATTAGTGCATCCCTTACTATGTCAATAATCAAATCGATTTCTTCCGAGGTTATCCTAAAGTGAGGTGTAAACCGGAGCGCGTTATGACCTCCATGGATGACACCCAAACCTTTCCTACGACACCATGGTTCAACTGCATCAAAACCAACAACAGGATATTTGTCTGGAACCAGTTCTGCGCTAAGCAGTAGACCCGTTCCCTGCACCTTAGTAATGGTCCCAGGCAATTCTTCAGCCAAAAGCTTCAATTTAGCAACGAATTCGTCACCACGATCTTTGATATTTTTTCGCAGTTCTGGAGTTATTTGCTCTAGAACAGCAACAGCTGTTTCGAGTGCACGTGGATTGGTCGTCATAGTATTACCATAGATTCCAACAACATACATTGATGACGCTCTATCGTTCATTCCTAATACAGAAAGTGGATATTGTCCAGCATTGATTGCTTTTGACCACGTCTCCATGTCTGGGACCTCTGCATCTTGAAACCCTTCGTAGTCGATTACAGAAAGACACCCTTGTCCTCTAATACCTGCTTGTATGGAATCTACTAATAGCATTGAATCATGCTCCATCGTCAGCCTTCTAGCCGCATCATAAAACTCCCTAGTAACGCACATGCCCGGGTTTCCTTCTCCTTGAATAGGTTCAATGGCAACTAATTCAATGAAAAATTTCTCTTTTACCGACCGATCAAACACTTCTTGAAGCGCAGCTGGATCGTTCGCCGGAACTAAGATTAGATTGTCACGATTTTGGAAGGTGGCTAAATTCTTATCATAGCCGGATTTACATGAGTGGGAAATCTGTGCGGGCCTATCAGTTCTACCATGAAAACTACGTTCAACTGCTATCATTTTTATCGGGTAATTTTCATATTTACCACCAGGGCCAGTTTGTTTGTTTGCATTGATATCAGCAATTCGAAGTGCAACAGTCATCGATTCTGACCCACTATTCATGCAAATGAATTTGGTGAACGGACAGTAGCCTCGTGTATATCCTAACTCTTGCTTTAGAGCGTTTGCCAATCTGCTGTGACTAAATGATGGGGTCATGACATTTGCCATCACCCAATTCTGTGACATTGCATCAATCACCGTTGCCGGGCCGTGTCCAGCACCTAACATACCATACCCACCATTATCGTGAACCACAGCTCCGTGGGATGTAATAATCCACGGCCCTCTTGCCGCTAATGCAATGTATGGATTTACAGTAGCTGGTGCATAGAAATTGACATAATCTTCCTGTAAGAACGAAACTAATTCTGTTTCATCGGTTAGCATCATTTCATTACCAAGCGAATTTCGTAAATTTTGATGGTTAGTTACCCCTTCATTAATTGCTTGTAGTAGCTTATCATCTAGTTGACAGAATTTGGCAATCACATCGTCGGTTAAGCCTATAGTGTCCATTTTACCAGAGTTGTTGCGTATTTCTGCCAACGCTTCGAGCGCCTCACTTGCCCTAGTCACAGACTTCATTGTGTATATTGCAATCTTGACGCTTCTTCAACATTCGCTAATTTAAGGTCATTATTTTGTGATTGGATGGATGATATATTACTCTGGTAATATTATACGAATACTTAAATGGCAGTCGACAACCGAACAATCATGCCCAAAGTGTCGCTAGACATGCCTGCAGAGATTCTAACCGATATCAAACGTCATGTTGGTGATGAAAAAAAATTCGTAAGTGTTGCAGATGCTATCAGAACTGCTTGTAGAAAATTACTCGATCAATTAGACGAAATTGATCTAAGGAATGGGAGGTAGGTATATGCCGACGAGACACGATGCAAAAGAGGCCGTAAAGATACTGCTTAGTTACCTCGAAAGTGATTTTGAGCGTGAGGGATTGATTGACACCCCAGACAGAGTTATCGACTCTTGGGACGAGATTTTTAGCGGCTATACAATGGATCCAGAAGCAATCCTCAGTTCTACATTCAATGGAGAAGGATATGATGGTATTGTTTTATTGAAGGATATCGAATTTCACTCTACGTGTGAACATCATTTGCAACCGTTCAACGGCAAAGCTCACATTGCTTACATACCAATAGACAGAATCGTCGGCATCTCAAAACTCTCCCGAATAGTCGAGTGCCACGCAAGGAGATTACAAAATCAAGAGCGTATAACGAAAAATATTGCCGATGACTTGGAAAATTACCTCGCACCATTGGGCTGTGCAGTGATCATTGAGGCTGCACACGGTTGTATGCGATGCAGAGGAGTTAAACAAGCGAATGCGCTTATGACAACTTCTGCAATGCGGGGAGTATTTTTCGATAAAGCGGAAGCAAGACAAGAATTATTTCAATTGATTAACAATTAGGTGATAGAGTGTCTACCGTAGTATCACAAATACTCCCGGAAACTAAATCCGACCTTGACTATCAGTATGACATTGTAGAGATCTTTCACTCTGTTCAAGGTGAGGGATTTAGAGCCGGAATTCCACACGTGTTCATCAGATTTGGTAATTGCAACCTAAGATGCGAATGGTGTGACACTGATTTTTTGACCTATGAAAGTATGACAAGCAGAGATATAATCGAACAAGTAGAAGAATACAACTGTAAGAATGTAATATTTACTGGTGGTGAACCAATGATCAACAATCTCTGGCCTCTGCAGCGTTTGCTAAAACAAAAACAATATCATATTTCGATTGAAACTAACGGAACAATTCCCATAGATGATGATTTAATCGATTGGATTTGCGTATCGCCGAAAGACCAGTTATACCCTAATGCCAAAATAAAACAACGGAAAGGTGACGAATTAAAGTGTGTTTATGTCGGTCAGGATCTAACCATGTATGACGAACTAAAATTAGGATTTTCTAACCTATATCTACAGCCATGCTATCTTGAAACCAAATCTGTCGAGTGGAACGGTAAGAATTTTGCACTGACTGAAGCTGTGGTGAAAGATAATCCAGAATGGCGGCTGTCACTACAAACTCACAAATGGATGGGGATTGACTGATGAAAATCGCAGTAATGGCCTTTAGTGGCGGTATGGACTCAACATCACTGTTGCTAAGGCTACTTCGTGAAGGCAATGAGGTTTACACAATTGGATTTAATTACGGGCAAAAACATATTATTGAATTGACTAGGGCTCAAAGTAACATCGATTATCTTACAGAAAAAGGCTACAATGTAACGAACAGTGTGGTTGATTTATCATCCATAATGTCAACGTTTAGTGGGTCTTTGACATCAAACGAAAAAGTTCCTGAAGGTCATTATGAGGAATCACAAATGAAATCGACAGTTGTCCCGAACAGAAATGCGATTTTTGCCTCGATTATCTATGGTTATGCCCTAAGCCTCAGCAACAAACTAAATTCCAGGGTTTCAATATCGCTAGGAGTTCACTCTGGAGACCATGCCATATACCCTGACTGCCGACCTGAGTTCTATCAAAAATTAAATGATGCTTTCGACATTGGTAATTGGGACAGTGACAAAGTGGAATTAAATCTACCATACATAGATGGAGATAAAACCACAATATTGCAAGATGCAATCATTTCATGTGAGCAATTACAGCTTGACTTTGATTTTGTGTTTGCTAATACCAATACTTCCTATGAGCCTGATAAAGAAGGTAGAAGTTCAGGAAAAACTGGCTCAGATATTGAACGAATTTTAGCATTTAATGCAATTGGACGAAAAGACCCAGTGACTTATCAGGATGAATGGGATGATGTCTTGAGCCACGCATTATCAATAGAAGCAGAATATATGGATAAGATATACCGAGAAAAATTGACTGAAATGCAATATCAGGTTACACGCAATGGAGCAACTGAAAGGGCTTTCACTGGGTTGTATGACAAACACTTTGTCAAAGGAAATTATTATTGTGTGTGCTGCAATCATAAATTGTTTAGCTCGCAGGGTAAATACAACTCAGGTTGTGGATGGCCTGCATTCCACACAGAACATCAAACTGCTGAAATTTTACGAGTAGCAGACTATAGTCACGGTATGATTAGGATTGAAGTAAAGTGTTCAAAATGTGATGCACACTTAGGCCATGTATTCGAAGACGGACCAAGAGAACATGGCGGGGAAAGGTATTGCATAAATTCAGCAGCATTAACCTTCAAGGAGGAATGATAAATGGTAACAAGAATACGAAGATATGTTGAGACAGATACTGGTCATAGAGTACCCAATCACAAAAGCAAGTGCCGCCATCTACACGGACATAGATACCGGTTTGAGGCTGAAATTGAAGGCGATGTAGTACAAGTAAGTGGTGTATCAGATGAAGGAATGTTGATGGATTTCTCTGATATCAGTAAAATTCTAATGACTGAGGTTCACGATATAGTGGACCATGCCTTTGTCGTATATGAAGGAGATTTGGATGCGAGAAAGGCTCTAGAACATATGGGGGACCAACATCGGACTGTAGTTGTTGACTTTATCCCAACAGCTGAAAATTTCGCTAAATGGGCCTTTGATCAAGTGGAGCCTCATATAATATCTACATACGGCAATAAACTAAGATTAGTTGCAATGCATGTATGGGAAACCCCAAAATCTAGAGCGAGTTGGCACAAGTAGACTATTCAATTCTTCGGCGGCGATTCTTTCTCCAGGTATCATCACCGCTAGCGTATTGCAATGATGTAGTCGCATCTATCAATCCACCAATCAATCTTGTAACCTCATCTTCTGTTGGCGAAGACATCATCACCATTCGAGTTAGTGAATTCTTGATACTTGATTGTCTTTCAGCATTCCCAAGTGAGGCAGCACTAAACTCGTCCACTGCCTTGAGAAATGTTTCTCGCAGTTCAGGAGATATCGACTTATCCATCGGAACAATGTTTGGTAATCCAGCATCATTTCCCTGTTGCTGTTGTACTCTGTCTGCGTGTAATTGATATAGAAATGCGTTTACTGAATGTGATAAGTTAGCGATTGGATATCCCTCCCACGTTGGAAGGGTGGTTAAAAAATCGCATGATTGAAGATCTACCGTAGAAAGTCCTGTTCCTTCACCACCGAATAATAGAGCAATCTTGCCACTACGCTGCCCGAATTTTTCCGATAACTCCCAAGGAAAACAATAGTGCCGGAAGGATGTCTTTGTTCCTACTTCACGCTTACCAGATGTGCCTACAACCAGTGTACAATCCTTTACCGATTCTGCTAAACTGGAATAAATCTCGACGGCATCGAGTATCTCACCAGCGTGTTTGGCTCGGTTACGTGCCTCAACATCATTAACGTCACACTCTGGATTTACTAACCTCAATTCATTGTAGCCATAATTGAGCATGGTTCGACAAATGGCTCCTAAATTCCCTGGATGTGCAGTATTTACGCAAATAATTACTAACTCATAGGGAGATGAAGGCAATGGAATACTTTTTCGATCACCCATAAAATCACCCAAGGTAGAATTCCGTAATCCATCTAGGATCGCACGGTTGGTAAACAAAGAATAGGAATCCTCCTGACTCCCTATCAGGCATTACAATAGATCGTTTACGAATAGAGAATCTAACTTTTAGGAACTCTATGAGTTGCTCTAACTCATCTTTATCTTCACTATGTATGCTGACTGGCTGCCTATCCCAGTCAACACGCACTGGCATATGTTTCAATCAACCCTTCGCTGTCGATACCTAGTAACGTAACCAGCAATCCAGTTGCGCAGTTTCTTAGAACTGACATCAGTCAATTGTGATACTACTATTTTGTTGTGGTCAAAGTCATCAGTGAACTTATCACCATGTTGCTCTACTAATGCAATGGCCCTAATTTTTATGAAACTCGGTCTAATGTTTCCCATACTAATCACTCCTCGAATAACTTTACTTCAATTGGTATGTCTGGCTCGTCGTGCCTGATGACTTGCAATCTAATCTTGCGTGGTGGATTTTCAATTCCTCTTGACCAGATCTTTTCATTAACCGAAGGATCAATCCAAACTTCTTCATCTTCAGTGACCTTGAGGTGTTGAATTACATGGTCCTTGATTATTTGAATTGCTCTCGGTGCGCGCTTGAAACGAGTAATGTTCCAAGCTTTTCTTAGCGGCACAATAAGTTCTGATTCATTTGGTCTAGCCAGCTAAATCACCTCTGCAATTTACTGCGTCTCCAGTGATGTCTCTTTGGATGTGACACAGTGTTTCGGTCGGTCTTCAACATGACCCACACGGGTACACGGCGGTTTTGCTTGGTAGCCTTCATGAGGCGAATTTTCTTTGCTGCTGGTTTATTCTTTGACATTTCGAGCACCTTCTCAGATTCTTCTAATTGACGCATTACTGCGGCTCTTGGAATTTGAAGCCAATACTGCTTTGAGCATATCATCAGTCATTGGCGGGGTAAATTTCCTATCATCATGTAGTTTGATGATTAGTTTTTTGATAGAATCAGCACGTTCTGGCGTTGCTAGAGAAATTCTTGCGATCCTTGCTCGTGCATCATTGGTAAGGAGATGTTTCATAGCGCTGGAAACAGCTTGTTCCTCGGCATTTTTGCGCTGGGTTTCTATTTCTGCGTCTGCTTGGGCTTTGGCCTGTGACTCGAATTGCGCTTGAAGTTCCAATCTACGTTGTTCTCGGAGAGCAGAAAGTTGGTCATCACCGTTTACTGACATGATTGACAAACTCCCACTTCCTCAATACTTAGCTAGTCCTGGGTACATCTCATTTGCCGCATCACGGCAAGAATGTGCTGCCTCGTCTAACAATTTTTGACCAGCTGCAGTGATTTTTCTTCCTGAATATAGTTGTTGTTTGCCGTCAGATGATTCGATTTCTTTGGTAGGTACTAGTTCTACAAGCCCGGCAGACTCAAGTTGCTGCATTGCGGTTCTGATTACATGTCTTGAGGCAACTCCTGGTGTATTCGGGCTCGAGCCATTGTTCACGCTACCGCCATAATCTTGTGCAAGGCTGGTAATACCTACAGGACCTTGTCTGGCAACTTTCCTCAAGATTGATGCTGCCCTAACAGACCACCAATTGGCTTGGGTTGGTGGACGTTCTCGATCTGCTCCAGTTTTTACATAATCAGACCATTCTGGTTGCTCTATGTCCTTCAATTCTGACAATTTATCTGCCAATGCTGGAATAAGCATATCTGCGGGAATATCATAATATGTGGTCATGTAACAACACCAAGCAGTTTGGCGACAAAACTCCCCTATATGAATGAAACGGGTGCTTATGTAGCGCCGTAACATGAAAATTATGCCAAATGCAAGTGTATTTGAAGGGGGTAAATACAGGAATAATCATGCAGAAGGCCTTGGCACAGAATCCAAATCTGTTGAGAACTCTGTTGGGACTTTCTTTCACTCTTATTTTCATGCTTGCTTACGCAGTGTATGGCGCAACAATATCGCCGTCTTATTATCTCTACACTACCGAAACAGAAACCACTGTCAATGAGAATGTAGAACCTGTCAAACTATACGATGATGATACAAATGAAACCAATTGGCGTTGGACATTCACAGCAGATGGTGATAACCTTACTTGGGTCAATGTAACCGCCGGCGGATTATCAAAAAATGCCGTAGTTAAACTAACCAACTCTGCTGGCCTATACAGCCATAGTATGCTTGGCGATCCAGACGCTGAAGGTTTTGCTTGTGAAGATTCATGTTACCTAAACAACACACATGAAATAATCAGCGAGAATGGTGGTGATGACGCAATTATCTCAATGACGACAACTGACCCAGGCAGAAGAAATAATGGCACAGTTTACGCAAAGTCACTTGATGAGGCAGAAAGTAAGGCGCGTGAAATTGTTGAATACTTTCACACCCCAGCGGTGGTCATAGTTGAAATAATTGAAGCTGGCAACAAATCCACTGCCCCAAGTGTCTCACTTGTCACTGTTAACGAAGATTTTGCCGATATTTCGGTATTCTCTGTTGACGCCGGAACGGAATTCTTGTGGGCTGTAGCAGCTGTTGTCGGATGCTTCTCGATGATTTTAATACCTTCATTTACGGTCTACTTTGCAGCCAGAGCCAAAGAGCGAAAAAACGAGCTTAAACTACAAAAAGCAGAACAAGTAGTTGACGATTCTGTCACCAATGACGCTGAAGCCAATTAACTCATATAGATTGCAAGTTGTGTCTAGACTGAGCGACTTATGAGAATATATGCTTCGTTGTTGATGGTCCTGCTGTTTATGTTGCAGCCGATTCCAGAAATCCACCACGATACATACGAACATAAGTTGAGTTATTCAACACTGAAGGCGACAGGCGTAGACTTATCTGTTACCGAAATTTCTTATACTTACACCAATCCAACAGATCAACAAAAATACCAAATGTTTTCATCCAACCACCCTATTCAAAACTTCAACAAACCTGAACAATTATTTGTCATAGATGCTGTTATTGACGTCCCGATAAACATAGAAGTAACTGTTGAGAACCTTGGTAACTCTAATTCTCCAACAGTTGATTTGACGCTTATCATTGGTCACAATGAATATCAAAATTTCGAAATTTCAAACCTTACGAATCAAATTACCAGCATAAGAGCATTGGGTAGTTCGACAACAACGTATACATTAACTCCTACATACTCCGGCAATCATACAATCAGCGTAATCCCAACAATGTCTGTAGTTGATGATAACCCATCAAATGACATTTTGATTGAAACCTTTACAGTTGCAAGCCATTATTTTAATTGTGACGATCTAAGTCTTTGGACAGTGGGTCAAGGGTGGGGAACAAGTAGCGATGCAGCTCTATCTCTCAATAGCGCATGCCACATTGGTAACGGTCAATATTCTACCTACCAACCCAATTTGGTATCTAGTTTAACAACACCAGTCATGGATATGTCTGATGCAATATCAAATCCAACTCGGACAAATGGTATTGCCTACTTTTTTACTGGCAGCATAGCTACTGGCGATTCAGTAAAGACCTACAGCATGAGCCCGTCAAATACCTGGGTAGAATTGGTTAGTATATCTGGGACAATTGATAACGACTTTTCCGACTCCTCAGATTGGCAAACAGCGTCAATAAACGATGGTGGAATAATCTCGCCGCTGATACCCTCGCCGCAACAAAATTTTCATGCCAACTCGCAATTTAGGTTCGGATTCAGTAGTGATGCAACAATAAACGATATTGGTTTGTGGATTGACGATATAGTAATTATTTATGACCAAAAGCTACGCATTGACGAATATGGTATCGAGGTAACAGGAGTTAATACTGCGGGCACTGTTCCAGAATCCTGGGGCAAAGCAACAATACAATTAACCAACACAGGAAACGTCTCAGATACTTTCACACCTAGTGTGAGTAACATGCCAAGTGATTGGCAGTACTACTTTTCGCAAACCAGCGGAGTAAGTATAACTGAATCTAATGGAGTTTACCTAGAAAAAGGCCAAACAAAATTAATTGAGTTAAATTATCAGCCAAAATCTAATGAAAATCAGGGTTTATACTCAATTGGTTTTACCGCAAGTAGTAAAACACACCAATCAATATCAGGCTATATCCCTCTCCAACTTGAAGTAATACCTGATCGGATACCGGAGTTTTTGCCAATGGCAGGGATAGTTAGGTGTGCTCCCGGTAATACTTGTGTCACGACTGCTTCAGTGACAAATATCGGTGGTGCCACAGATGTGTTTTCACTTTCTCTAGATTACACAAATCTACCAGTTGGTTGGAGTGTTGCTTTATCTTGGAATCAAGCCAACAATATACTCGTACAACCTGGATTCTCGGTTCCAATAATGTTGACATATACTGTTGGTTCTAATGCTGTTCCAGATTCAATTGGTCAGTTCGATTTAATTGCAACCTCACAAAATGACTCATCGCGCTCTGACAGATTAACGATAGAAATTATTGCTAGCATGATAAGTGATGCACAAGTATACCCAACCATCTCTCCGGCGATAAATCCGCAAGCAGTTAGGCCTGGCGAGTCCATATTCGCTACATTTGAAGTGTTCAATAATGCTTCTGTGCAAGATATTTTTGACACAAATGTAGTGTTTGATTCTGATAATGATTGGACTATTTCAGATATTGTACCTGCAAAATTATACCTAAATGCTGGCGATAGAGGAACATTCACTGTCAAGATTACCGCACCGATTGCAGCCCAAGTTGGCGATGATTGTCCAGCTTACGTCGCATCGATTGTCTCACAAAGAAGCGGTGAAGTATTTGTTACCGATAGTATCGACAACTTACTAGTGTCACAGATAAATAACGTAAAGTTAGACTGGCTCCAATATCCAGAGGAATTAATTCCTGGTGAGTTAAATTTGCTGCCTGTACAGATCAGTAACCTCGGTAACGGTCCCGTACCAGTTTCACTCAGTATTACTGGAATTCCTGATACATGGATGACATATAAGTTGGATGATTCTGGAGTCTTACCTAATATCATTCAATTAGGCGAAATATCAGAATTATCGGCTGTCAAAAATTTTAATGTGGGAATTCAAGTTCCAAACGGTGTCAGTCATAGTTTAGTGTTTGATATTGGGATAAGCGCAGTACCGGAAGAATTTGGTGATGATATCGACTTCACTGACAATTATATTTCAGCAACATTGGTTACCAAAACCGTCAGAAATTTAAGTTTGTCAATCACTTCACAACAGTTATCCTCAGGAATAGGAAATAGCACCACTGTCACTCTGGAGGTGCAGAATTTTGGTAATGTAGATGAGAATGAATTGCAGATTTTTGCTAGCTTATCTAGTGAAGATTACCTTTTGCCTTTCACCGCGTATATGTCTGTGGGGAACACAGGATTAGCATATCAGCTCAACAAATACCATCCGCTAATACTTGATAAGAACAGTTCCCGTCAGGTCCAACTTGATATCATGATCCCGGACGATATTTCAATTGGCAGTAATATCGTGTTTGATTTTTCTGTGATAAGTAATACAAATGAGTTTCAACCACTTACCCATCGTACCAACATTGTAGTGGACTACATCAGAGAAATACATCTAGGACTAAATGGCAACGAAACACCAGTTCGTGATGACATCGGTTACTTATGGGTCAACATAAGTACAGATTCAACACTCGATGAAAACTATTTGGTCACTTTTTCCTTACCAAGCGGGTGGGGTTTAATTTGTGATTCGAAAGTTATTGACAGTAATGGAATATCGATTGACTCAGAATTAATTGGCTCAATCTCTCGCCAGGATTCAATATTGTGTGAACTCATCAATGATGGCGATGTTGGACAAGGCACAGTTGGAGTGACTATATCTGATTCAAATGGTATAGTAGTTGCCAACAGTGAACTGAATTACGAATTTGTTGTATCAGACCAAGAATCAGCTGGTCTAAACATACTGGTGATTGGTGGTGTAATCAGTATTTCAGCCATTTTAGTAATTGTCTCAGCGGTGTTATTGATGAGGCGCAAGCATGAAGAAAATTATGATGATGATACCAATCAATCTATGTCTGGGCCACCAATTTCCGGCCCACCAATATCGACTGTAAATCAATCTCCATCATCAAACGTGATTCAGAATGATAGTAATCCGCAAGTTGATGCAATGTCAATAAGTCCACCATTACCAGATACTGGACTGCCAGCTGGATGGACATTAGAGCAGTGGCAATACTATGGGCAACAATATTTAGATATGAACAATAGGGAATAGCGTGGCAGAATATCCAGTTCTTTGGTATGCTCTCTGGGTTGTAATCTCAGTTTGCGGTGTTCTGACTTGGTATCTAAGGAATTTTACCCACCGTGTAGAACTAACCAAACTATCAGCTTTTACTGGTGTAATTGCTATGATGACCATGCTATTGTGGACTTTGATTGATTTTTGAGGTATTTTAATGAGTATCGCCGACATTGAAAAACATCCAATGTTCGACAAATATCCATGTCGATTACCAGTCTGGTGGGGATATTTCGGAGATGTTGGGGTTAAACCAAATATTACTGGCATAAGTGGTAGAAAGGTGGTACTTAGAATTGAGAAAAGATTCAACAGATTAGAAAGAATTCTAGCAAAATTATTTCGCGCACCGAGAGAAATTAGGAGACCGTTGGATACCAAAAATAGTATGCTTTGGCAATTGTGTGACGGGAAGACAAAGTTCCAAGATATTTGTAGTATACTTGACAGTTTGTATCATGAAGATATAGCTCCAGTGATACACCGAACTGCAGCAGGAGTTAATCTCATGAAAACTAAGAATTTAATGACAATCCTCGATCAGGAATTTACCGGCATGTGGGATATTGACAAAGGTATTACTCCAAAAAATCAGATATTAACACCCCTTGATGAGGAATTAAATATCACTCTCGAGGATGAGTAATTCTCACAATGGCTCCCAAACTAGACGCAATCCAATGCCATCGCTACGCTTGTTTGACTTTGCTTGCCCCCTAGCAGAACTCCTCGTTGAGTCACTCTCCGTAAACCAACTTCCGCCACGAACGCAGTAGATATCTGCACCGTCTAGGTATGGTTTCTGCTTTGATTTGATGGTATAATCTGGTCGGTAATTATCTTGACACCACTCGGAAATCAAACCATACATATCATGCAATTCCCATGTATTAGCCTTTTTTAATCCGACTTCGCGCGTTGATGCGCCGGAATTACCTGCGTGCCATCCATAATCATCCAAGTCTCCATCGAAGTTCCCAAAACACCATTTTGTTTCTGAGCCAGACCTAGCACTGTATTCCCACTCAGCCTCTGTGGGTAAACGCCAGATGCCGTCTAGTGATAATCTCTGTTTGGTATTGTGTGATTCGTTCAACTTACTTATGAATTCAATGCAGTCCTGCAAAGTTACCGAATCTACCGGCCGTAATCCAGAACTCCATCCCTGCTGAAATTTAGAAGGATTGTAGCCCATAATTGTCTCCCAATGCATTTGCGTCACTGGCCTCTGACCAATAAAGAAGGGCGCATCAATCTCAACCTCATGCGAAGGACACTCGCGTGATAATCCATCACCAACCACATCGCCCATGATAAACTTGCCAGGCTCTATCAAAATGTAGGTACCACCAAAATCATCCTCAAATCTTGGCCTAGACAATAGGAACACCTACTGAGTTAATTTTCTGGTATTTTCTAACACTGATTTAACTAGGTTTTCCAACCTTTCTTTGGTATCATCATTTACAAGATTGCCATCTTCATCGAATGCTTGTTTGACTTTTCCAATGGCTAATTGTTCAGGAACTGGCCAAGCATGCAACCATCTTAGCATGATTCTCATGTGATTCAACGTGTTTGAGTTTTGTGCCCCGCCTAAGGTTGACATTAACCCGAAGACTTTGCCTTTAACATGCTTGCTATAAAGCCAATCAAAGGAATTCTTCATAGCTCCAGACATAGTGCCGTGATACTCTGGTGACGATACTAAAAATGCGTCACATTCACTTGCTAATTCTTGGAATTCCTTTACATTCTCATTTTCCCAACAGCCTTCCTCACCAACAAGAGGAAGTGGTTTTACATCAAGATCCCAGAAGTGAACTTCAGCACCCAGCGATTTGGCAATTTCTAGTGCGTGATTAACCAGCATACCACACTTAGATGTGGGCCTATATTCGCCACTCAGCCCCATAACTTTGTATGGATAGGTAGCCATATTAACTCCAATAAATCATGGTTATTGAATGTAAGTGTCATTACATACATAGATAAGTAACCCTTATGATTTGGATTTAACGGCATTAGGATGAGGCTTATGAACGACTATATCGATGCGGCACCGGAAAGCGCCAGTGATGATACTGCTAGGCAAGTAGAATCTCTTCTAACTAGTGGCGAGGAAGCGTCCAGAACAGGGGATGCAAAATCAGCATTAGCTGCATTCAATAAGGCAATATCATTGGACCCATCCTCTGACATGGCATGGTTCAACAGAGGAGTATTACTCGAAGCTCAGCAAGATGCGAGGGGAGCGAGACAAGCATTCCAAATATGTCTCGATGTAAACCCTAACCACGCACCAGCAACCGCCAACTTGTGCATCCTGCTAGAGCGCATTGGCGACGAAGTTGGTGCATATAATATGGCAATCAAAGCATTAGAATTCTATCCGGGACACCCTTCAATAGTCGATGTCAAAAATCGTTGCTCTGGCAGTGCTGCTTCTAAACCAATAGCTAGTATGCCTAAGGTGGAGCAGATAGATGCTTACGATCAAGAAGATGTTGCAACTGTTGTTGAAGAAACCGGGTTAAGCGACGTCAAAGCCCTGCTTGATGAAGCAGTTCATCATGATGCTGATGATAATCAGCAGTTGGATATAGATGAGTTGCGTTCAGCAGCTGAAGTTGTTGTAGCAACAGAAGAAATACAAGAAAGAATTGAAGTCACTCAACCGGTTGTTGATGCAATACCAGATTTACCTGTAGTGCCAATTGAGCCTGAAATTGTCAACGAACTCGATTTAGATGCTATGGCAGACCAAGCCAAGCAAATGATACAATCAGGTGACGCCAAAGGCGCTCTGGAATTGCTTAAGCCCCATCTTAAAACAGAGGCATCGAAGCATGCTCAGTCGTGGCTAATTGCTGGAGGGGCAATGGCAAAACTAGACCTAGAAGAACATGCAATATCTGCCATCGAGCATGCGCAAAAACTTGACCCAGGTAATCCAAAGGGATGGTTTAACCTCGGGACACTCAAACAACGGCAGGGCATGCTAAAAGAGGCATCTACATGTTATTCTAACGCCTTAAGAGAAGACCCTTCATATGTCAAGGCTGCACAAAAATGGGCACCGCTTGCAATGGAACTAAAAGACCCGCAAGCATATCTGTCTGCTGCTACAATTATTGTCGCAGCCAATCCTGAAAGCCCGATAAAAATTGAACTTGCAACAACATTGATCGAACTTGCAGAGGGAGAATCAAGAGTATTAGAATTACATTCAGGATTACCGCCCACCTTGCCAGAAGGTCCAGAGATGGCTGCTACAGCGCTTGAACTCCTTGGTAGTGGTGAAACAGAAATACACGCTAGGGCCCACACCATGGCGAATAATCATATGGAATCAGTAAAAATATGGAAAGGACTAATTCAAACTGATAGGAATAATCCTGAAACTTGGCGCGGCTTGGCGAAAGCACTCTTTGCTGCGGGGGATAATAACACCGCTGAGAAATGCCGCGTCAAAGCAAATGAAATAGAATCAAAAGTAATCAATAATAGCACACAAGAACAGATTACTAATCCACTTGAAGCCCAAAACACCAATGCAGCAGTCGCATCAAATTCTGTAGTACCTAGTCAATCCAGTGTAGAACAAAACGTGGACATGGGGGCTACAATGTCGGCCAATGAACTGCTATCAAAGCCTCAGGCACAATCCCCAATTCCAGAACCAATACCTAATCCGGAAGTAGATTTAGCAAAAGCAGCTCTAGAAGTTCAATCAAATTCTCTGGTGCAAGAAGAGTTCCGCAATCCAAGCTCAACGTCGATTGCCAATCAGGACATATCTTGGTATAATCAGGGTGTAGCGCTTATTGAAGCTGGCAAATATGCTGAAGCATTATCGTGTTTTGACCGTGCATTGCCCTCATTTTCTGATGATGATGAGATGGTAATTAGAATTCTCAACGGTAGAGGTAACGCATTTTATTACCTAGAAAACTACCCTGCCTGTGTTGAGTCATATCACCAAGCAATGCTTATCAAACCAGAGGAAGTTCGAGGCAAAACACTCTACAATATGGGTACTGCATATGCTGAAATGGAAAGATATCAAGACGCAGTTAAGTGTTTTGAGCAGGCTATACCAAGAGGACTGTCAAAGGATGAAATAAAGCGAACTAAAGATCAAATAAGGCGCTGTAATATTTTAATCAAAGAACAGAATAAAAAGAAAAGGTGATGATGATGACTGATAACCAAGATATTGTTCAGAAACTTGTTGAGTCTGGTCTCGATGAAAAACACGCACTTCTGATTATCGATATGGCATGCCAAGCACCGGCTAAAGCTAGTGAAATTGGTAAACGCTTAGGTTTGTCTCGCATGGATGCATATAATTCACTAAAGAAACTGCAAGAAAGAGGTTTAGTCAAAGCAACCTTGGACAAACCAATCCGATTCTTTGGTATGACCATAAACGAAGTGTTCAAACAAATAATCAGAACCAAAGAAATGGATTTACGTAGGATGAATGAAAACCTCGAATCGCTTACCAAATCTGGTCATTTCGCAATCGTATCTGACCAACCATCACATGATGAAGATTCATTTTCAGTATTAAAAGACCGTCACACAATACATGCAACAATCGAATCTATTGTCTCAGAAGCAGAGCAAAAAATCTGGTTATTACTCGGCAAGTGGGGAATTCTACACATGCTTCGTAGCGGATGCATGAATTCTGTAAAAGAGGCTTTGAATCGCGGCGTGGACGTTAAATTAGTTGTTTGCATTGATGAAAAAACCGTTAGGTTCTATGACAAATTGGATCCACGAATCGAGATTCGCCATCACCCTGATTTCAATTTGTGCGGTGTATTTGTTGACAATGAGGTAGGGATACAATTTGTTCAAACAGAAGAGTCACCTACTGGTCGGGGCAAAGAAGATACCGCGATATTGATGGAGTCGGACATGCTGTTGACGGCTCAAAGTGAACTGCTCAATATCCAATGGAATGCTGCATCATCTTACCATACTGCAAAAGCCAAGTTGATTGATGGTATGATGACAGAACCACTAAGGTTGTCACTTGGTGATGGTTCATTTTATGAACGGTTTAAGGAGTCAATAAAAATGGGCATGGATAGAAACTCAAACGCAGTACTGACCAAAAACGGCCAAGTAATTGATAACGAACTAATCCCCCAATCCAATACGCTGTCAGCATTGGGAATCAACACCAATCAATTATTCCAAGACGTTGGATTTAGGATCGGTCAAGAACTAGCTGTCAAATTACAACACATAGATAGTGACGAAGTGTTTTGGAATAACATCAAAAGCGAATGGCAGGACCTGGGGATGGGTGACTTGGAATTTGATGAGTTGCCTCCTAGAATGATTACGGTCTTTGACAGTAATGCCTGTGATGGTCAGCCAGAGACTTCACTAATGTTTTGTAACATGGACGAAAGCGTAATCGCTGGTGTAGTAAAAGAACGCTATGACAAGACTGTTGAATCTTGTAAACGGGATTGTTCAGATGATGAAAGTGCATGCTGTTATGAAATTACAATAATCGGATGAACTAACAGCATACTATGCACATATTGATAGATATGAAGGTAGTGCGGTAATCATGGACTGCGGAACTTGTGAAAGCGCTAGCCCAATCGTTGTTCAAAAGCCAGAAGTCGTTGATGTAGCGCTTACAATAACAGAAAACGCTCAGTCAATGTTAGAACAAGCATTTGGTGACGACAGAAATATGGCTCTGCTAGTCGGAGTATTATCTGGCGGTTGTTCGGGTTACATGTATGACCTACAAATTGTCGAACAAACTGACATAGATTGTCAAGAGTTAGCAATATCCGGCTTCAGAATACTGGTTCCGAATTCCTCGAGTCATTTACTAAACGGCATTGAAATCGATTACGAGGATCGTTTAATGGGCGGCGGTTTCAAAATAAATAATCCTAATGCTCAATCCTCGTGCGGGTGTGGAGAATCATTCTCATAAGGTGACAACTTATGCCGAGATTGGCATTTGATGATGCAAATCTACTCATCTTCTCTGGCGAAGACAGACTTCGATTTATTGACGGTCTTTCCTCCAATAAAATTGATTTTAATTCAACTGATGTAATCAATACTTTGGTCCTAACAACAAAGGCAAAAATAATGGCACAACTACACCTTTTCATGTTAAATGATATGCTGATTTCAATCACGATAAGTGGCGATCATGTTAAGCTAGTGAACTATCTAAATAGCAAGATTTTAACACAACAGGTTGCTATTAACGATGTAACTACACTGAATTACATAGATTTGGTGTATGGAGAAAATACTGACACGGTTGGGGTGACAGTTTCTGAAGGATTAACAAAAGTCAATGTTAATGGAAATTATGGATTTGAAATATATTCAGTAAAACAAAATAGGTTGCCAACTTCCACAGACCAACAGTCATTCATTAACTGGCGAGTAGAAAATCTAATTCCGTGGCATGGCTATGAAATTACCAGTAAGGTAAACCCGTATCAATGTGGATTGAATAATCAGGTTCACGAGAACAAAGGGTGCTATACCGGTCAAGAAGTATTGACTCGCATGCGCTCTAGAAATAAAGGCATGAAGGAGCTATATTCTATTGACAATGTCGCTATAAGTGATGACAAGATTACCACGAAAGGGACAACAAATTCACTAGCGATTAAACGAATTTAGTATCCCAGAATGTCAGTTAACTGAGATTTGTAGAAGTTACCAGACTTTTGCAAACTGGCTAACTCGTCGGGGCTGAGTTCCAATTCGATTATTCGCTCAATGCCATTTGCACCAAGTATTACGGGGACGCCAATATAAACATCCTCTAAACCGTATTGCCCAGTTAAGTAAGCAGATGCTGGAATCAGCCTCTTACGATCCTTCAGAACCGCCTCTGCCATTATTGCAGCAGCAGAACCCGGAGCATAAAATGCAGAACCTCTCTCAAGAAGTTTAACAATCTCTCCACCACCAGATGCGGTTCTTTGACAGATTGCCTCAATTGTTGATTCATCTAGCAGGTGAGTTATTGCAATACCGCCAACTGTGGTAAATCGAGGTAGTGGAACCATAGTATCACCATGTCCACCGAGAACCATTGCTTGAACATCCTCTTCTGAGCATCCTACAGCATCAGCAACGAAATGAGTCATTCTTGCACTGTCTAAGACACCCGCTTGGCCACATACTCTATGGGAAGGAAAACCTGTCACCTTCTGCATGTGGTATGTCATCAAGTCTAGTGGATTGGTTACCATAATGATTACAGATTCCGGTGCATGCTCCCTAATCCCTTCCCCAACTTGTTTCACAATACTAGCATTTTTCGCGATTAAATCTTCACGAGTCATCCCCGGCTGTCGTGGAAATCCTGATGTAACTACTACAACATCAGCACCGGCAATATCCTCGTAATTTGCAGTGCCTGTTAGGCTTCCATCATAATTTAGCACTTGTCCATTTTGTGACATATCCAGTGCTTTACCTTTGGCAAAGCCTTCATAGATATCTAATAATACAATATCTCCAAGTTTCTTCTGTGCTAACACAAATGCGCAGGTTGCACCTACATTCCCCGCTCCAATAACTGCAATTTTTTTCTTTGAACTTGACATAAATCTAAGCCTCTTAAACCTCCCAAGATAAGGCATAAAATAAGTTAGATGGTTTAATTGGTGGACCAACTTGATATGATTAAGAAGCGTCTTATCTAAAAGCCTCCTTTGACTGGAGTTATTTGTCCCGATTATATTATACAGGACGGTGATGAATTTGAGACTTGGTGTGCCCAAAGAACCAGAGAATGAAACTAGAGTAGGAATTGTTCCATCGAGCATGAAAAAACTGTTGAAAGCAGGATTTGAAGTTCTCGTAGAAAAGGGTGCAGGAGTTTCAGCAAATTATTCCGATGCCGACTATGAGGCTGCAGGTGCGAAAATAGTTTCAAGAGTCGATGCCCTTGCTTGCGAGAATATTGTTTGTATTAATTTCCCGGGTATCGAAGGTATCTCAGAAAACACCAATTTAGCCTGTGTTGCGGATCCATTTAGAAATCCAGAATACGTGAAGCAATGTATTTCATCAAATATTACACTGATGTCAATGGACATGATACCAAGGAGGTTATCCAGGGCTCAATCCATGGATGTTAACTCCAGCCAAGACAACCTAGCGGGATACAAAGCTGTTTTACTTGGGGCAGCAAATGTTCCCAAAGGAATACCAATGATGACCACCTCTGCAGGTACCGTAAGACCGGCCAAAGTTGTTGTGATGGGTAGTGGAGTTGCTGGTCTTCAGGCAATTGCTACTGCGAAGCGCTTGGGGGCAGTTGTCTATGCTTCCGATGTAAGAAAATCGGCAGCAGAGCAGATTGAATCTGTTGGCGGTCGATTTATCGAGGTAGATGGCATGGATGACTTTGAGGATGAGTCTGGTTATGCCAAACCATTGACACCAGAATTTATTCAGAAAGTGAATGAAACTGTTTGCGGTGTTGCTAAAGATGCGGACATAATTATCACCACTGCGAGAATATTTGGCAGGCCAGCACCCATAACCGTGCCTTCCAATGCGGTTGAGGAATTCAAATCAGGAGCAGTTATTGTTGACATGAACGCAGATGTTGGAGGTAACTGTGAGGATACCAAAATGGGTGAGATAATAACTACAAAGAACGGAGTAATTATTGTTGGCACTTCGAACTTACCCGGAACAATTGCTAATACTGCAAGCATGCTGTATTCTAACAACTTAACCACTTTTATCACTTCACTAGTAAAAGATGGCTCGATTACAATTGATGACGATGACGACATATTATTTGGAGCACCAGAAGGGTCCGATTTTTACGTGAATGGAATGGGTGGGGTTCTCATCTGCTCAAACGGGAAAATGCATGAAAAGCAAACACGACTTGCGGGGGTGGTCGAATGACGCCAGAACTTCTTATTGGCAGTATTACATTGTTTGTATTGTCTATTTTCCTTGGTTTTGAGCTAATTACCAAAGTTCCTGCGACCTTGCACACGCCGCTGATGAGCGGTGCAAACGCAATTTCTGGAATCAGCATTGTTGGAGCATTAATTGGTGCGAATGTAGCTTATGAGGCTGGCGATACTGCGTTCTCTGGGATACTTGCCTTTATCGCTGTAGTTCTAGCAATGATAAATGTTGTAGGAGGTTTTGCTGTCACAAATCGAATGCTCAACATGATTGCAGGTAAGAAGAAAGGAGGTGCCTAATTTGGAACTAAGCGAATGGACCTCACTAGGCTATCTAATAGCTGCAGCATTATTCATATTTGGGCTCAAAAAACTTGGTCATCCAAGAACTGCACCACGTGGCAATCAATTAGGTGCGCTGGGCATGTTAGTGGCAGTTGTTACCACAATACTCGACATGCAATTGGCCGAAGCCGATGCAGAATGGACATTGATAATTGCCGGATTAGTGATCGGTTCGTCGATTGGATACTGGATGGCAGTTAAAGTCGAAATGACTGGCATGCCAGAGTTAGTTGCTCTTTTCAACGGATTCGGTGGTGCTGCTTCTGCATTAGTCGCCCTTTCAGAAACTTGGCGTTATATCGAGGGTTCTGCTTTACCCACAGGGCTACAGCTTACTGTAACTATGGTCGCTGCTGGCCTATCTGCTCTAGTCGGTTGGATGACGCTTACTGGTTCACTGCTAGCCATGCTAAAGTTAAAAGGTGGAATCGAAGTATTCGGCAAGTGGATAAAAACCCCAACCTGGGGTCCTAGTTGGCTAAATGGAGTCAAAGTTTTATTGATAATTGCTGCATTTGGTTTAATCTACTATGGTATTGATAATCCGACCGACAAGAATGTGATTTATGCCTTAATCGGCGTTTCTTCCACACTTGGAATATTGCTAGTATTACCAATCGGTGGCGCAGACATGCCAGTCGTCGTATCTTTGCTAAATTCGCTTTCTGGTATCGCTGCAGCATTTACTGGCTTCATTATAAACAACTCCGTTTTGATTGTCGCTGGGTCTCTTGTTGGTGCATCAGGACTGATTCTCACCTTCATAATGTGCAAAGCGATGAACAGGACATTGCCTGATGTGTTGTTCAAAGCATTCGGCGGTTCTGGAGAAAAAGAATCTCTTACTCGCACCAAGGTTGGATCTGATGCCGATGAAGTAGCGATGATGCTGGATGGCGCCCAGAAAGTTATCATCGTACCTGGTTATGGTATGGCAGTATCCCAATGCCAGCATCAAGTGAAAGAATTTGCAGATTTAGTTGCAGAAAAATATGATACTGAGGTCTCCTACGCTATCCACCCGGTTGCTGGAAGAATGCCAGGACACATGAATGTGCTACTAGCAGAAGCAAATGTGCCATACGAACAGCTCATTGAGATGGACGAGATTAATCCTGAATTCCCAGATTGTGATGTAGCATTGGTAATCGGTGCAAATGACACCACTAACCCAGCCGCACGTAGTGGAGAAGGACCACTTGCTGGTATGCCAATTATTGACGCTGACCAAGCGAGAACAGTAGTTATTGTCAAGCGTTCATTATCAGTTGGTTATGCAGGAGTAGATAACGACCTATTTTACATGGACAAAACTATGATGATGTTCGGCGATGGTAAGAAGATGATGACCGAACTGAACAACGCCATAAAAGAATCATGATTGCCTATTTTCATACCATAATTAGGTAATGTTCAAAGGTGTGCAAATTTTCCATAAAGTAGGTGAGAAGGGAGTGAACATGAAGCCCCGCCTAATAATTACAATTCTAGCACTGTTACTAGTTGCTCCGGTGATTGCAAACCCAAATGGACCGCCGTGGCAAAATGGCTCAGATCTAGTAATCGACACAGGTTGTACATGTCATGGTGATGGTGCGCCGTCAACCGAAGTTGTAGTTTCTATATCAGGCGTACCCAGATCATATTCGCCTGGTGCAAGTTATGATTTCACAATAACACTTCAGCATGCGTCAAACGAGGCTGGTGGCTATCTTATATGGGACTATAACTCGGGCGTTTTGACACCAGGAGAGGGTTCTCAAACCGTGCCTGATGAACCTGGTGCTTTATCTCAATCCGAACCCGGTAATAACTGGGTCATTACTTGGACAGCACCAGATTCTGATATCGGTAGTGTGTCATTCCAGCTAGTTGGTAATGCCGTGAACGGTAATGGACAATTTGATGGAGGAGATTTGTGGAACATATTATCGTTCTCAATAAGCGCACCAGAGTCAACCTACGAAGATGATGAGGAAAACCGTCAATTGAGAACCATTAGCGTAGGTGATTATGACTCGTTGTTCATTGCTGAGGAAGACCCTGCTGCTGTTGAGGCAGCAAGGCAAGAGGAAATCGCTGAAGACTTCTTCAACAACGGAAATCTATTCTATTGGACTACATTAGCAATCATAATCATCGGAGCAGTCGTTCAAGGTGAATTTTATGAACGAAGGTTTGGCGGTGGTCCACCACATCTCGATATGAGTCTTGCAGTGCCCCAAGGTGTCAGGCGAGGAATACTAGCAATAATTGCTGTGCTAATTTTTGCTTGGTCAATTGATTCAACACAATCGTGGGGAATAATTTTGTTAACTGGCATGCTTATGTTATGGGCTATCTTTGGGGTTTACCGTACTGTAGTCCAAGCCAGAGCGCCGAAGGAATATACCGATTTGGTTTGACGGTGATTGTGTGAACCTTCACTTGAATGGTGACTCTAGTGCTCGAATCTCCACTCACACAAATGAATTAATAGCCCGTAGCGGAATCTTAATTTTCGTTTGGGTGCTTGTAACAATTACTTGGTTATTGAACATAGATAGATTGTTAGAATTTTTTGTCGCTATATTCAACCCATGTTCTGAGAGCTGTCTTAACCTATACAATCCCGAAAAGTGGTCAGAATTGCGCTGGATTATTGCTGGCTTTTTGAGTCTTATTTGTATGATACCAATAATTAATTTACAAATCTGGTCATTTTCGAAACCTGGACTCACTACTAGTGAGAAGAAAATGTTAAAATTAATACTAATTTTAGCACCATTGCTATTTTTGCTTACTAGTTATCTAACCATAGCAGAGTTATTGCCAAAGTTTTACTCAATTGGGCATGATATACACACCGATTATGGCTTCGTAGCAAAGTATGATGTCGTATCTCTGATTTATTTTGCTATGACTATCTTATGGATTCAGACTCTTGTTATAGTATCAAGTTCAGTTATGATATGTGGTGGGTTAACTGGGAATCTAGATTCAAGCAATGCCAATTGGTGGCGATTGCGTGTATACAGTTTTACCTCACTAGTTTCAATACTTTCTCATTACGACAAGACCACAAATGGCTTGTTAATTACGCTGCTAACCATATTAGTGGTTGAATTAATTTCACGGCCGTGGACATCAAAGAAACCCAAATATGATGTGGTATTGCAAAATTCTTTCACAACGGACGGTGAAGTAATATCAACAATCAACCTGTTGTGCGGATGCACAGATGGTTATTTCCCCGGCGAAGATCAGTGTCTGTCGATACCAAATGTTTGTAAAAATATAACAGCTCAGGAAGATTTCATTAAGATACTAGTGGATAAGAAACCGCATAAAGTAAAGATATATCGCTGCAATAACACATCTGTCTGGAACAGCCTAAGTAATATCAGTCATGATATAGAGATTACAATAAATTCAGATAATTCTGCCGCATAAGAACCAACATTTGATAGATGAAGGGCTTACAATCACTATCATGAAGGGTAGGATACTAGGCTTTCCTATCATATTCATTTTGCTTGCATGTGCTGTATTCTCATTCACTAATGATGCGTTGGTTGAGGATTGGTTGCGTAACAACACAATTACGATAAACGCTGAAGAAAGCCAGACCTTGTCGATACAGGAAAACGAGACTTGGTTAGTTTTAGTTGTTGACTTTCGTGATGAAAATAATCAAGCTGAAGAAATGATTTCTGCGGCAGAAAGCATGCTAAAACCTCATGCTGAAGAATACTTTGATACATTATCTCACGGAACGGTAGATTTGGAAATAGACATTCATAATGTGATGTTTACGGCAGCCAACCCCATGACTAGTTATGGTGCGGATAATGGTGCAGAACGAGACTCAGCAGTTGACGGAACGCATCTACCAATGATGCTTGCCGAGGAAGCAATAGTCGAATTTAGTGATTCTATTGATTGGTCAAAGTATGATTTGGACAATGATGGGACCGTTGACCGATTAATGATATTACATACGGCAGTTGGGCAAGAAACCGGCGGAGATTCTAACAGGATCTGGTCACATTTTGCCATGTTTCAAAAGCCGATAGATTTGCCAAATGGCATCAAGTCTCCACACTATGCAATGGCTAGTATAGGCTCAGGATCTAGTGGTTTTGGGACGGCCATGCACGAAATGTTACACCAAATGGGAGCTTATGACCTGTATCCATCTGATGGGCAACAAACCTCTGTGTGGAAAGGTGTGGGAGATTGGGACATTATGGCTAGCGGCAACTGGAATGACGATGGAAAAACACCTGCATTACCAATGTCATCAACAAAGGAAACGATTGGCCTTGAAAATTATCACACACTAGCTTTTGATTGGCAGCAGTATCAAGATTATTGTCGCTCTCCAACCATCACAATTGATTTATCTAACTCATTTTACCACGATTATAAAATTCCTCTAGCCAGTGGTGAGTTTGTTTGGATTGAATACCGAGGAGGTAATATCTACGATCAACAACTCCCCGGAACTGGATTGCTAGTTTCATACCAAGACACGACAATTGATGGCTATGAAGATAATGAGCTGAACATAAACAATAAACGCCCGTATCTGAAAGTAATCGAAGCCGACGGTAACAATGGGTTACTGAATGGTGCTAATCAAGGACAATCCAGTGATTTATTTGCCAACGGTTCTAGTTTTGGCAGTCAGGGAGTCGAGATTAGAAACCACGATGGAATCCTGGTAGATTGGTTTGCCGAAGTACAAATCAGCACTCAAGTTGAAATTGTTTTCAAAAAGAATTCATGTAATAGCCAATTCAGTGTGGACTTACCTGACCATGCAATAACAACCTTACTAAACGAAAACATTACATTCACAGCAGAATCCACAACAAATTGTGTTATCGAAAATAATCTAGTATCTACAGATGGCAGATTGGTTGCCATTAGCCCAAGCCAAATCGCTGCGAATACACCGACAAAAATCGAAATAATGTTCAATTCCGCAGCTCAACATAATTCCAAGGCTCGCATGATTGGAAACTTATCTTGCAATTCAGAGGTGAGAGATTTCGATATCGAGATACTATCATTATCCATCATCCCCCTAGATGGACTGTTTAATTCTAAAATCTCTGTAAGTAATCGCGATAACATAACTATACCGATTGACTCGATTGGCACAGGTAGCCATACCTTTTCTTATCTCATCGACGGACCTTTGTCAAGAATTGCTGACAGCCAACAAACTCTGAGGATTGCCGAGTCTGGCTCGTTCTTAGTACTTGATATTGAACCAAATGGTTTGTTGTCACATAACATGATTGTCAATGGAGAAATTGTGTTACTCGATTCGAATGACAACAAGTATGTAATTGATGTGACATTAACCGCTGAATCAGCTGCAGGTAACTCATTGAATCAATATATCAACCCAGGCCAACTGATAGGGTTAGCCTGCTTATTTGCTGCTCTTTGGGTGTTCCTAACCATGAGAGATGCCACACAGACCGAGGTCAAAACTATCGAAGAACCGAACAACATTGCACCAACTGAGACAGTCTATGTTGATGCTTGGGGCAGAGTAATCGATGATTAAACGCGACCTGGTAACCATCGTTTGATGTGAAGGAACTTCCAATCACCAATATCTTCTTTGAGACCACAGACCCATTTTTTGTGAACACCCTCAGCAAGTCGCACTGACAAGCAAGTCTGCTCCCATGAAACAGGTGCCTCTGTCATTGGTTGGAGGAGCCATGGAGCATGGGATTTAGCGACATCATCATCATACACTCTCCACTTACATCCATACTTGAATCCGGGTCGAAGGACACAGCCCAATTCTGTAAGGTAAGAGAAAAGTGCTTCTTGTTGAACATCGCCAGTTAGTTTAGTTGAAATCCAGTTAATCTCCTCCTGTCTTAGATTTATTCCAGAGAGATGTTCAACGCCAATTGATTTTAGGGGCCATTGTGAAAAACCCTGAATAAAACAGCCTGATGGGGTTGGAATCATAGTATCCATTAAGTCTCTGACTGTCGATATTTCCTCGGTGGACAAATCACTCCAGTGCCCCTGATTTCCAGATACCATCTCATAACTAATCCGATACATGGTTATATCCATTTCATCATCAATGACAAATACCTCAGGGACATCTTCACTAGCTAATACTGCATTTACCCAAGTAATTAATTCGGTCCAATCAACATTTTCTGAGGCCCAGAACCAACGAATTTGTGATAATGATTCACTATTAAAATGCGATTTATTCCTTGACCATTTCACGGCAAATGTCCCATTGACAAATTTATCATTTGCTAGATTATCAGATGGTATGACAATTTCACCACCTGATCTTGCAACATCAAAAACCACGGATTTAGCAATAAAGTCTTCATCTTCACCAATCCTTTCACTGACCCAATTTTCAGTAACAGGTATATGCCTGTTCCAATGACAAAACATTACCTCTACTGGATTCATTAATACACCATTCTGAGTAAGTAAACCTAGGCCGCTTTTTTGATGCAGCCTTGCCGCAAGTGGATTAGGCAAAAACCATTTGCCATTTTCTTCAATAGGTGAGGGGTGCGGTTTGCTCGGTGATTGCGAAGCATCAGTTTCCAAACCTACAGGCCTCTTAGTTCTAACACGAGGGACGTACTTTCTTGATTGACGGCCCATGTTTATCGGTAAAGTGACTGCCATATTATACAAACGGAATACCGTTGAATCTATTTGCTAGTTCAAACAACACAACACTGGTGAGTAGGTGGTTGATGGATATTTAGGCAAGCTGACCACAGAGCATAGGATGCTGATTCACCTATTTGATAACAAATTGCCAAATAGTCAGTGGGAGGCTCCTGCAGCATTAACCCAAGCAGGTATTTCGGCTGCCGTCCACGTGCAAAGAAAGCATGTACCAAGGACATTAAAACGACTAGAAAAGGCAGGAGAGATTTCAATCAATAGCCGGCATGTCCCCGGGGCGAAACAGCGAAGGAAAGTCTACTCGTTGACTACTACAGGTCGGACAAGAGCTAGTTTGCTCGTGGAACAGACATTGGGAACTAACGTCATTTATGAGGGTGATACTGTATCAATACGTGATATACCCCGAGGTGAGAGAAAATTACTCGAAGTTTTATCACACATTGATGAAGAACATTACTACCACAAAGACCCGATTATTTCATCAATTGCTGAACCATCTGGTAACGCATCTTTGGACGCTCAATCTAGTGAAGAATTGGTCAAACGTATGTTTGCAAGAGCATGGGAAGATGGAATTATTACTTACGACGAACATCAATTAATATCTGAAGTAGTTGAATTTCTAGGCATGCATCCAAGCCGAATCAAACGGCTATCAGAGCAAGCACGAGAATCGATTGTTGTCTCACCGCCTGAGGATATTTACCTGGAAATGTTATCTCAAGCATTAGTAGATAATCAATTAGTTGAAGACGAAGTAGCATTATTAGAGACCTATAGGGGCGCATATGGCATTACTGATGAGACGCACGAAAAGTTGCTTAACCTAGCTATTCAAGAACCGGTGTACTCTGATAATGTCAAAACATATCTAAATACACTTGAAACTGCATTATTTGACGGCGTAATTACTGCAGATGAGGATGCAATGCTAGCAACCCTGAGGAAGTCACTCGGCATAAGTGATATTCAGCATGCCAATTTTACTGCCAAAATTCGCGACAGCATAAAATGATACAAAGTCGTGGCGTTGATGAGGGAAAGATATGGGAATGACCGATGTCGAATTAGAGCAACATGATAAATTAAATTCCATCATTGAAACCCTAAACATGGATAAAACTGGCAACATTGTATTAATCGGCGACATTATGCTAGACTGCTATATACATGGATACGCCAATAACCTAAATTCTCGGGCTCCTGTACCTGTGCTTCGTGAAACCCATCGTGAAGAAGATGTTGGTGCTGCTGCTCATGTAGCCAGAGGACTACAATCTATGGGGTATAATGGCCGAATATTTGGTGCTGTCGGAGATGACAAAGCAGGCGCAAAAATCCTTGAGTATCTCGAAGATGAGAATGTTGATACTACTGGTATAGCAATTATCGAAGACCGAATCACAACAGTCAAAACCAGAATGCTTGCTAGCAGAGAGAGCCTAGTTCAGGGGGAACAACTACTGCTTCGTTGGGATGTTGAGGAAGACGAACCGATACCGGAAAATGCGTTAGAAGCGATATATGATCAGGCTATTGCTTCATTGAAGGATGCAAATTGTGTAATATTATCAGACTATGGTCAAGGAGTTGTCTACGATTCAGGGGCAGAGAGAATTGCTGAGCAGGCAAAAAAGCACAACATACCAATCATTGCAGACCCAAAGCTAACGGGTCTACATCGGACCCATGAAGTAGATTGGATAATTTTTCAATCCAGAGGGTTTGAATTAATGAAGCGACGCATCGGTGAGGCAGATGATTATACTGCTGCTAAATCATTAATTGAATCCTACGGATGGAAACACTTAGTTGTATTAGCAGGTGGCAATGGTGTTACAATTTATTCTCAAAATGAAGATACCGTGCATGCACCTTGTACACTACCACAATTACGCCAGGTTATCGGTCTGATTGATGCAGCCGTTGTGGCAATAGCGGTGTCAATATCCAATAGTTTCACAGTTTCAGATACCGCACTTCTTACAAATGCTGCTTGTGAATGTATTCTGGGTGCTGAAGCAACAGATTCATTCTCGTTGAGTAGGAGCATGCTAATTCACCGTGTCGGAGAAATTGCTTGGAACCTCCAAGTCTCAAAGAGATGAGATAATTATGAGTTACTGGACTCTAGAGACAAAGGCCGATGTTGGCATTTGTGGATTTTCCAACACATTACCAAACCTGTTCAAAGAGTTAACCATGGGAATGATGAGTTTATTGACATCAGAAGAACAGGCACTCGAACTAAACAAACTGCCTAGATACGCTGGACAATGGAATGTCGAGATAAATAGTTCAACAACTGACTATGAGTCATTACTACTAGTTTGGCTTGAGGAAGTGTTGTATCGACTTGAAGTTAAAGGAAACTTTCTCGTCGATGCGCAAATTATGATACAACCCGAGGCAGAGAGCCTTACCTGTCAATCTCAAGTATCATATGTGGAGGGAGACTTAGTGAAGCGACATCTTGAGATAAAGGCTGTTACTTCCCATGATTTGTTGGTAAGGAATCTTATCTCAGGTGAGGTGTTTAACTCTCTAGATGTAACAATCCCTGAGATGTATGGTCCTGCTTGGGTTGGGAATGTCATTTTTGATATTTAGTGGGAATTCCAAGGATGGACGCACGTTCAATATGGCCAAATCCACACACTTTCTCCATCCCGCTACCCCACAGCACCCATGGCCCCGAGTAGGGCTGCTCCGTTCCCGGCCTGACCTGATTCCCCAGTTATTCATTTCCTGTTTCCTTCCGGAGACAGTTCATGACACCCGGGTCATGTGGGGGCGAGACATCAACGTCCGCGTGTAGGAACCATAAAGCCGCTCGCGCCGCTCCAAGGCGTTCAGCCCACCATGAAGACGATTTGTGGTTCAGGGTACGCCTAGCTCCCCACCTATCCCGTGATTCCGTTGAATAATTGGTATTTTAACAGAACGGTATAAGATACTACTCTTCGTATTTCGATGGACACGATGTTTTGATTATTTCCGCCTCGAATACGTATCCGGAGTCAATAATCCTGAGTTTACCTTTAGCGTATACAGTTCTGTTGTCATCCAACCCGTTAGAAACTGATGCATCGACAAAGTCAACCAGTATTTCATAATCAGAACCATGTAATAGGAATGTCATACTTTCATTATCGATGCTACCATCTCTAACCTCACCTCGAATGGCAATTTCTTCACCCACATAGTCGCTTGGTGTAGACATAACCTCATCTACGGTCCGAGTAGGATCGGGAGATTGCAGAACTATCGCACCCAGTAGGATTAATGTGAGCAAGCCACCAGTCAAAAGTAGTTTGGTTCTCCTCGTGAACATTGCTCATTCCGCCTTGTGCATAAGTCCTACAGCATCTTCGATTCTTGATAGCCCATGCTGCTTCAGCTTCTTGCTGAGACCCTTTACGACACTACTTCCTAAACTCGGTCCTTCAAAAACAAAACCACTGTATGCTTGCAGTAGGCTGGCACCTGCGGTTATCTTCTCCCAGGCGTCGTCAGCGGTCATTATACCACCAACTCCAATTATGGGGAAATTACCATCGGTAAAACGGTAAATGTGTTTGATGAATTCAGTTGACGTGGTTCTCAATGGGACACCACTTAACCCACCGGATTCTTGCAGGTTTCTATCGCCTGACAACTCACCAACACGAGTGACAGTGGTATTTGTAGCAACGATGCCTGAGCACCCACACTCGATAGCAACTGTGACAATATCTTCTAACTGTTCTAGGGACATATCTGGTGCCACCTTCACTAGCAGCGGCTTGGGAGAGGAACTAAATTCAGCGGATTTTTCTTGATTCATCTTTTGGCATGCTTCGATAATTATTCGTAATTGTTCAACACTTTGTAAATCCCGTAAATTAGGCGTATTAGGTGAAGAAACATTGATAACAAAAACATCGGTAAATTCCCACAATCTACCGAGGGTTGTTGAATAGTCGGAGTGAGCATCTTCGTTTTCAGTCAGTTTTGACTTACCAAGGTTAACCCAGATAGGAATTTCGGGCTTACCAAACTTCGCAAAGTGTTTTTCAAAAGCTGACTGCATCTTTTCAGAACCCGGGTTATTGAAACCCATACGGTTGACCAATGCTTTGTGGTTGTTTGATCTGAACATGCGAGGTTTTGGATTGCCTGATTGCTCAAGCATAGTTATACCACCGATTTCGGCAAATGATAGACCTAGAGAGCCCCAACCATTGATTGCTTCACCTTTTTTGTCCATTCCGGCGGCAAGGCCAAACGGGTGTATGTAGTCTTGACCAAAGACTGTAATTGGTAACCTTTTGTTTGACTTATAGATGACTGATATCATAAATCTAGTCAGCTTGTTGTTACCAAACCGTCTTAACATATTGATGGTTCTAGAGTGTGCATTTTCAGAGTCTTGCAGCGCTAGCATGGGGCGAAGAATATTACGATATATTGTCCCCATGGTTGATTGCCAGTGACGGCATCATTCAAGAGTTACGCCCGATTGGACCAATTATGCAGATGAATCACCCGCTTTGGCCGGTAGTGAGAGAGTCTGCTCGACGAATAGTAAAATCTGATAGCATAAGTATCTCGGCGCCGATGGAATTTGCTGATTTGATTAATCAATTAGCAGACCATATTGGAGAAAAAATACCTCAAAGGGCCAACTTACCCAAGCATCAAGTAAACGAATCAAAAGATATACAGATCTATCAAATGAATTCTGGAAATCCTGAACTAATAATCTATATTGGAAATATTGAACCAAACGTTGAGGTCTGTTGGGTTGAGATGGAAATTGCTGAAGGATTTATCGCAATAATCGAATCTTGCCAGCAATTACTCGACGCAGGTTATCCTGGATGCGTGGGTTGTGAAGGCTCTATTCAAGAAGGTCGATGGAATGAAATTGAATTCCGAGACAAGCGAAATTAAGCCACAAAATAAATCACAAAATTTCCCTAGATACTATAGTATCTAGAACAAAAAGTCCCTACGAGAGGGTTCAAGTAGCGCCGCCGGCGGCAGGATGACCATGGCAGTTGTCGTCATAGCAGAGAAGCCAAGTGTTGCAGAAGACATCGCCAAGGTTATGGGAGTAACCAAAAAATCCGATACCCATTGGGAGTCTGACGACTTAGTCATCACTTGGGCAGTAGGACATCTGCTCGAACTAAAAACCCCTGAAGAGTATGATGATAGGCTGAAGGATTGGCGAAAAAGCATTGATTTGCTGCCATTCATCCCCGAAAAATTCGAACTTAAGCCAAACAGTGGACGAGGAAGTAACAGAAAACAATTAACAGCAATAAAAAAACTAATCTCCAACAAAGAATGCACAGAAATAGTAAATGCTTGCGATGCTGCTCGGGAAGGAGAACTAATCTTCCGCAGGATTGTAGAATTTGCCAAAGCAAAAGTTCCGATGAGTAGAATGTGGCTTCAGTCAATGACACCTGACTCAATACTGAAAGCTTTTGAGACTCGACTAGACTCTAACTCTTACGCACCGTTACGTGACGCAGCAGTAAGCAGAGCTGAGGCAGATTGGATTATCGGAATGAACGGTTCACGCATTGCTTCGACATTCCTCCGTACTGGAAGAAAAGATGGAACTTCAATGTCACTGGGCAGAGTGCAAACTGCCACTCTCGCACTTATTGTTGACAAAGAATTAGAAATTCTTGGGCACAAAGCTGAACCATTTTGGGAACTTGAGGCTGACTTTCAATCGGGTGGATGTGAGTGGAGCGGACGATGGGAGCGACGTAATAATATTGAAGACAAAGACAACCCTTTGACTAAGGCTCACCGTATTACTGATCTAAAAGAAAAACAAATGCTCGAAGATTTACTCAAGTCTAGTGGTGATTTTACCACCAAACAAGAACACCGTGATGCAAAAGAAAACCCTCCGCTAAATTTTGACCTAACCTCCCTACAGAGGGAGGCAAACAGCTTGTGGTCGTGGACATCGCGAAGAACCTTATCGGTCGCACAGGAATTATATGACACCCACAAACTAACGACATATCCAAGAACCGATTCGAGATATCTCCCCGAGGACATGGTTGAATCGATCAATCAAACGATTACCCAAATTGCTGAGCAAGCAGATTACAAGTCATTCTCCAACAAATTAGCAAATGACGGATTGACTAATGTCAAACGCAATTTCAACGATAGTAAAGTGTCTGATCACTATGCGATAATCCCCACCGGAAAATCGCCGAAAAATAGCCTTAGTCAGGACGCAGCAAAGTTGTACGACCTTATCGTCCGGCAATTTCTTGCTTCCTTTTATCCTGTAGCAATATGGGATGTTCAAACCAGAATCACTACCAAAGAAAATCAAGACTTCAAGAAGGAAATTCGAACCATAAAACAGGCTGGTTGGCGTGAAGTCAAACCAAGGAGCAACAAGATTCCGGATAAATGGGGCAAATTACCATCAAATCCAGCAGAAACCCGTGTAATTGAATATCGATTCAAAGAAGAGTTGACAAAACCAACGAACAGATTGAAAGAAGCTAAATTGCTATCATTGATGGAACATGCTGGTCGAAGTATTGAGAACGATGAAATGGCTGAAGCAATGAAAGGTAAGGGTCTTGGAACACCAGCAACACGTGCTGAAACAATCGAGAAATTAATTGCTAGAAATTTCATTCAACGTGCTAGATCAGGTAGTCTTCGGGCCACTCCTGGCGGCATTAAACTAATTGAGTTGCTCCGAGCAATCCCGGTTGAATGGATAACTTCCCCTGAGCTAACCGGAGATATGGAAGCGAAATTATCATCAGTCCAAAATGGAGATTTCTCTAGAGAACAATACATGAAATTAATTTACGACAAAGCCGAGGAAATGGTTCAACGAATAAAAAATCATGATCGAAGCGTGTTATTCAACAAAATTGAGACTATCGGTTGTTGCCCCAAATGTGATGAAAACCTAACAGAGACTGTCTTATCATATACCTGTCCACAAAATACTGGTAAAGATGCAGGATGTGATTTCATATTCTGGAAAAATACTAGCGGCAGGTGGTTCGACAGAGCCACAGCAAAACGTCTTTTAGAACAACGCGAGTTAAACGATCTGCATGGTTTCTTCAACAGAAATGGTGAACCATATGTAGCGAGTGTGAAGATGAATGATAATGGAAACGTCGAATTTCTCGGCGGTGGAGAATCAACTTCGTCAGCCGAAGATGCTGAATTATGCCCATGTCCGTCTTGCGATGGTGGAATAATAAGAGCTAATTCGACAATGTATGCTTGTGATGTTGCGGACTGCAAGTTTAGAGGATTAGCCCAAGAAATGTGTAAACGCAAAATAACAGAAGATGAAGCGAGGGCTATTCTCACTGAAGGAAAATCCCCATTGCTTGATGATTTTATCTCAAAGAAAGGCCGCCCATTTAGTGCTTATCTCAGACTGGATGGTAATAGAATCAAATTTGAATTCCCTCCACGGAAAGCAGCAGTCGGTGCTAAGGAATTTGCTGTAGTCGAAGGTGTGGTCGCTATCTGCCCTAAAACCAAACAGAATATTGTTGAAACTCCTACATTCTTCCAGCCGGCAGAAGATGGGACAGACTGTAAGATACAAATTGCTAGGGAAATGTCAGGGCGAGAAATCACTAGGGATGAAGCAAAATTGCTAATTGAGACGGGACAAGTAGGCCCATTTGATGATTTTATTTCCAAAAAATCAGGGAAAAATTTCACCTCAATATTGTACCTCAAAAAGAATCAATCCGTGGGCTACAAATTCGCCAAAAAGTGAGTTATACCCTTCAATTATTGAATAATAATAAAACTGTTAGTCACTGAGATGATGTTATGGAAGAGTCCCCGACAACTCATGATTGGGATGTTGTCATAGTTGGTGCTGGTCCTGTCGGCGGACATACCGCAAATCTGCTGTCTGCAAGAGGGCATCGCGTTTTATTGCTCGAGGAACACAATGAAATTGGTAGACCATTCCAGTGTGCTGGATTAGTAACACCAAACGCTATGAAACAAGTTGGCCTCTACGAGACTATCTTAGAAGAAGTTGATGGGGCGCTTATTCACGGACCGTCTGGAACTTTGGTCCCTGTCGGCACTGGAGGAACAGTGAGAACTTATGTCGTATGCCGAAAGTTGTTCGATGAAGCTGTAGTAAAACAAGCAATGCTCTCTGGTGCCACGCTATGGTTGAATTCTAAACCAATCAATGCTCAAGCTAATTCTAACGGAGTTGAGCTAACCATCAATAGAGATGGTCTTGAGGTTAACATTTCAACTAAATTGCTGATCGGTTGTGACGGAGCACATTCATGGACTAGGAGATATTTCAAAATGGGTAGACCAAAAGAACTCATGGTTGGGTTTCAAACAGAAGTAGTTGGTTACCAATATCGAAAACGGTGGTTAGAGATGTATTCGGGTTCTGAGATTGCACCCGGGTTTTTTGCTTGGGTTATACCGTCAGGAAATGACAGTTGTAGGATTGGATTGTGGTCAACAGCAGACCGTCTTGACGGAAGAAGTATTGAAGAATGTTACACTAATCTCCTCAATCATCCACTATGGAAAGAGAGGTTTGCTAACATAAAAGAAACTGCAAGATATTGTGGCCCTGTTCCGAGTGGAATGGTTCGTAAAGCATACAAAAACCGCGTTTTGCTTATTGGCGATGCTGCTGGCATGGCGAAACCAACGACCGGAGGTGGGATTGGTCCAGGATTCGAACAAATCAACGGTATAGTTGATAACCTTTCAACAGCGATAAATCATAATCAATTGAGTGAAGATGAGCTAAAATCCATCGCTAAAGTTCACTTTGAAAAGATGCGGAAAGAACAGAGCCGAGCACGCTCGCTGAGGAACCTGTTAGTAAGCGACTGTGAAGACGATGAACTTGACCGTCACTTTGAACAATTTGCCAAACCCGATGTCATTCAATTAATCAATGCAATCGGGGATATTGAGAAACCTGTTCCATTGGGGATGGCTTTACTCAGAAAAGTTCCTGCGTTCAGAAAACTAGCTCTAAAAGCTGGCATGAAGATGATATTTAGTTAGGTGGTTATGTGGGAAAACTTATCCTCGAAGAGAGAATAAAATATCCACCCTTCGAATCCTATCGCTACAAACCAGAATTATTGCCAATTGCTGTCAGTCGGACTGATATCAGTGAAAACGTATCAGAATCTGAAGCACTCGAAACAATTCGTAACTTGCCACCACCATTCAGAATAGGGAAAAAATCTGGTTGGTTGGTTGAGCGACGATACAAATACAATGATGAAACTCTAAAACTCGACGAGAAGCACGCACAGGAAATGCTGGAGGCGGTTCCACGTGACTCAGTGGTCCATAAGCAACGGACAGGATGGTACTTGACTCCCAATGTAATACACAAGCAAGCAAGAAGCATCATGAATTTTTCAGTCTTAGTCCTTCTAATCGCGTTGACATATCTATTTCTAGAACCTGTGCTAAGTGTTTGGGGTGTACCAAGTATTGGTACTGGACGAGTAAGATTTGGATTACTAGACTACCCCGTGCTAGCAGTGGTTGTGGTTCCAATCCTATTTGTCCCGATCTTTATGAGAATAGGCGCCAATTTTTCTGATTTAGTCAAGCAGAGAAAATTCTTGAGGTCTCAACCTATGGAGCCAAATATTGTCTTTCATAGTGATACAACCTCTGGTGAACCTTTAGAAGTAAGCATCGAATTTCCTGAGGCTGAACAGAACTGGAAGAGTATGTCTGTCTTGTGGAGGGTAGGGGTATTACCTCCTAGTAGAGATGCTCTGGTTGGCGCATTAGGGCGTGAGCGAAACGGTCAGCCAGCGCCGGGACTAACGACAGAATTACCCCATCACTGGTCAGTAGATTTAGACGATGGAACAGGTGGCGGAGAAGACTCTCCAATGCAGAATCAAGATGTCAAAGGAGGTTTATTCCTCAAGCCTATGCGAATCATGCAGCAATCACAAATAACTGAAGTCAAACAAGGTCCAACCACCATACCCTCACCTGTGGGTGACTGGCCTGGAACAATATTTTCACCGCTGATAAGGATTCACTGGGAAATGGTTGTGGTAATTGACCGAGGCAGCCTTTCTGAGTTACTATGGGTGCAACCACTAAAAGTTAAGCACCCCGCATTTTACTGCGCAACACAAGCGATTGTCAACTCTGGTCGAACTGAGACAAACCATCCACTCTCACTAAACTGAGTTCAATACTGTTGAGGAATCGGTGCAGCAAGTTGTTGGTCCAGTTGGGGAATAATTTCTGTCGGTAATGAATTATAATCGCTATCACGCTTCACCGGTATAAATCCGGCACGGATAATTGTATTCTGTAACTCGATTTCAGAAGCGGACAATTTGGTTGTTCCAGATGCCGAAACAACATTCTCTTCCATCATTGTTGAACCTGCGTCATTGGCACCTGATAACAATGCCATTTGAGCAACACCAAGGCCCATAGTAGGCCAAGACGCTTGGATACTCGCAATGTTATCAAAAAATAGGCGAGATACAGCAATATGTCGTATATATTCTGTTGGACCAGCACCCAAAACATGTTTATTCTGTCCTCGATTTCGGCGGCCAAAAGAGTTTGACTCAAGCTGAACGGGCCACGCAATGAATGATGTGAAACCATTATCGTAATTTTGTAAGGCATAATCTTGAAGATCACGAATCCTAGACATATGCTGAACTCTTTGCCTAAGTGTTTCACCAAAACCAAAGACATTGGTTGCACTTGTGGTAAGTCCAAGTGATTGTGCCTCTTGCATCACCCTTAGCCAATTGTCTGGATTGCCCTTTTTTGGTGAAATGTCTTTGCGAACCTCCTCAACTAGCATCTCAGCACCACCCCCTGGCAGACCATGCAAACCAGCTGCTTGTAATTGGGTGAGAACCTCTAAAGTTGTCATACCTGAAACTTCAGCAATCCCTTCAATTTCAATAGGGCTAAAGCAGTCCAAATGTATATCTGGATGATTTTCTACTAGATATGAGATTAAATCGAGATACCATGAAAATTCTAAATCAGGGTTTACTCCTCCTTGCATTAGTATTCTAGAACCGCCAATATCTTCGAGTTCGTTTATGCGCTGAGAAATCTCCTCAAAACTCTGAGTATATGTTTCATCATGGCCCGGGGGGCGATAAAATGAACAAAACTGACAGTTGATAGTACAGACATTGGTGTAGTTAACATTGCGGTCGACGAGATAGGTTACCTTTCCATCTGGATGGAGTTTTTTACGTCTAATATCAGCAGCCATAGTCAATTCATGTAATGGTGCGTTTTCGTAAATCTCACTTGCTTCTTCAATCGATAGTCTGAGCTCATTTGCATTTTCTAGTGTCCAACCTTGCTGGCGCTGAAGGATGGATTCCCAGTTCATATCAACACCTAAACAGTTTTACCAATTATGTATTCTATTTCATCAATTGTTTTTGGACACTTATCTGTAAGCACTACTGGGCCATCATCTGTGACAAGAATATCATCTTCAATTCGAATACCAATGTTAGCATAGCGCTCAGGACAAACGACATCTGGCCGCCAAGCACCAAAGTACAGTCCGGGCTCGACAGTCAAGCACATTCCACTTTCAAGCAATCTTGGCTTTCCATCTGGTAGGTAAACGCCAACATCATGGACATCCAAACCAATCCAGTGACTAGTATTGTGCATATACCAATCTTTCAACTGACCAGATTTCATATCTAAAGCCTCATCCAAATTCTGAGTAATTACCCCAAGTCGGATTAAACCCTCGGCTAACACTTTTCTTGCGGCTTCATGGGGTGCATTGTATGGGTTACCAACAACACACTCATCGATTGCGGCAAGTTGAGAATCTAATACAAGTTGATATATTTCTTTTTGTGCATCAGTAAATTTGCCATTATTAGGCCATGACCGGGTTATATCGGCTGCATAACCCCTAAACTCTGCACCAGCGTCGATTAGTACGACATCACCGTCACCACACTTGTCTTCGTTTTCCTTGTAGTGTAATATTGTCGCATTTTCTCCACTTCCAACAATAGAAGGGTATGACCATCCAGATGTACCTGCATAACGAAAAAATCCTTCAATTACTGATTGCAGTTGATTTTCCGTTGCGCCTTTGCCACCGTGCTTCATTGCTGCAGTGTGAGCGAGGCTTGAGACATCAGAAGCAAATTGCATTTGTGCTATTTCAGCAGGCGATTTGATAAGTCGCATTTCTGCTATGCGGTTACTAGGATCTTCGACAGAAATTGGCCCTGAGCCGAGTCTCTGTCTTGCTCTGTCACGACGTTGTATGGCGTCAATAACTAAATCATCAACATTCGATTTTACACCCATCCTGTGTAGCACGCGAGACGACTCTGCAATGTATTCACCTAGGATTTTATCCAACTCTGCCACCGAATGAGCAGCATCAATAGGCCAATCTGCTAGAGCACCCTCGATACCTGGTCGCCGACCCTCCCAAATTTCCTTCAATGTGTCTTTTGGCTGGACAAATAAATGTGATTGCCACTTACTGCCGTTATGCTTTGCACAAAACACAGCATCGGGCTCCGTCCAGCCACATAGGTATAACAGGTTACTCTGGGTCCTGAAGGGGTGGTGGACATCATTTGAATGGATTGTTTCTGGTGAAGCGCAGATAATTAACAAGTCATCATTCTGTAGTGTTTGATATAACTTGTTTTGTCTGGCCCTATATTCACTATTTGCGATAGGACTGGGCATATCTCCCAACTGGTGAAACATTTCAGCAAACATGCCACTCCCAACAGATTTTCCCTATTCAAACCTTGCTTGAATCACTTGCCCCACTTGGGTAAGTTGAATGTGGAGTCTGCTTTTCGAAGTCGCAAGAAAAGACTCATTGCAAGCAATATAATTACTAATAAAGTGATAATAGCTAAGTAATTATTAGAATTGATATCAGAGCCAGCATTTGCCATAATTTGTAATTCTAGTGTTGAATACGAAGTAGCACCATCCTCATCTGTAACTTCTAATGTTAAGTAATATTCACCTGGTTGGCTAATGATTTCTTGAGATAGATTCGCTTCTGAGTGTATTATGACATCATTAATCTTCCAAACAAAACTCAAACCATCTTGATCGTTAATTGTATCTGAGGAACCTGAAGCATCGATGAACCAATTTTCTCCAGCATCCAAGATTATTTTACTATCTGCATTCAACCTATTAACAGACGTTTCAAGGTATATCTCCGGCAGTAAATTTTCGACAATTATCGAGTATGTTTCTTTGGTAAAATAACCCACAGAGTCAACTGCTAATACCGATATGTCCCATATACCAGATTGGTTAAATTCCACCCCAATGCTACTATCAGTAATCATTTCTTGCGCCATAACAGCACGAACCAATCCATTTGGCTCGGTAATTGTCCAAGTAAGTGCTACGAGTGAATTTTCATAGCCGTCATCAACAATTGCAGAATAAACTTCGGATGTCATCTCCTTTGCAGAAACTGCACCAAGTATTGTCACCTCTGGAGCACTAGTATCGAAAGTTAATACTATGTCAACAGCATTAGAGTATCTCAGAAAAGAATCTCGCATGAAAATTTCAAAGTTCCAGTTTCCATCTTCAATAGCCAAGTATATGTTGTCTATTTCTAGCACAAAATTACCGGATTCGGTAACTGAATAATTAAGCTCAACTTGTGTTTCCTCAGTAATACAAGAGTTGCCGCTAAACTGACATATGTTGGCTTTGAATGAAGCAGGATTTATTGATTCTATGTTATTTTGATAGTCATTCTCCGGGAAAGTGACATTGTACTCCAGATATTTTACGGCATTATTTGCGTAGGTTTGAAATGATGGGACATAGGAAATAATTGGAAAATGTGATTCAGTGCCAATGAATATAATCATAAAATCAGCTAAATCTAGTGAATTATCTGTTGCGGTTATTGTGAAGAGACAAGTACAATTTAACCCATTTACTGGGATTGACAGCTCCCAATAATAGATATCGTTGCTGATTGTAACATTTGTGAATATGCTAGATTCTAGCAAAACATCAGACTCGCTAGCAACGCTATTTACCGGGTCTAGATTACTAATAGACCAAACTAACTCAGACGCAGCAATTGAAGACTCTCCCGTTAGATTAACCACCTGAGCAAAATTTTGTCCATCATTACTGTTTACAATTAAGAATTCTGCTGAATTTAATTGCTCTTCAGCAAAAGCACTGGTGGAAAGTGTGGTGACCAGCACGACTAGAGTGGCTAAAATGGTAGCCATAGACTTGCTTGTCATGGCATAATGTGGTATGTAGCACTCAAGAAGTTTCTCATCTATTGTATCTTATTCACTGAATGGATCGCACAATTCGCCTTGGCCAGGGAAACTGGTTGGGTCACGTGGATTAGTATCCCACTTGTATTCACAATAGTTCACGTGCCCATCACCGTCAGTATCGAACATCCTATCAGCAGCATCGTATGGGTCAAAGTCGAAGTGATACTCCCATCCAGTTGCCATGCCATCATCATCATGGTCTTGGAAGTATACCTCGGGACCGTCATTCCATTTGTCCCCATCAGTATCGTTAGATACAGGGTTGGTGTTGTTTTGCATCTCCTCAAAGTTAGTGTAGTTAGCAAGGTTTTGATAGAATTGGGCACCATCAGGAGTGTCAGGATCAATATGACAGTCAGAGAATGAAGTATCGTTGTAACTTGGGCAATAGCGCTTAATTAAGCCAGTACGATTTAATCCGTCGGCATCTGGATCCTCATCCCCATCTTCGACACCATCCAAATCACTGTCTATCATCGATGGGTCGAGAACACCTCGAGCACCAAAAGCAGACAATGATTCATTATCTACCAACCCGGACTCGATGGCATATTGTGAATATTTTACTTCCCAGCCGTCAAACAACATATCTCCGTCAGAGTCTTTGTCTACTGGGTTGGTGTTCCACTTATCGGGGGCTTCAGCACCGTTCAGTAAGGAATCGTTGTCTATGTCATACACTGCATCTGGTAAGCGAGCGATAGAACTCTGTTCTGACGGGTCTAGAGCCCAACGTCCATTACAATCACATAATGGGTTATTGGGCACTGTGAACCCAGACAAATTCATCTCGTAAATTTCGAATTGCTTTTCTTGTACAAATCCTCCTAAGGTGTTAATCCACAGATAACCACCAGGACTCTTTGCACAATTATTAGTCTGCGATGGGACGCAATTAGGGATATTCCAACTGCTGGTTGCAACCCAAAGACTGTGGGAATTAGTGTTATCTTCCTCAGATTGAACCTGCATTTCCCATCCATCTAGCATACCATCTTGATCGGTGTCATTGACAAGTGGATGAGTAGGCTCCTGGAACGGTCTTGGAATGTATAACACTTCATTACCGTCTTTTAGCCCATCACCATCAGTATCAGAGTTGTTAGCGTGAGTAAAGAAACCATCTTTGCCGATGATTACCTCTTCGCCATCCTCTAATCCATCATTGTCCGTGTCAAAAGCACATGGGCTAGTAGTATATGCTTCTCCACCACCCATAGGCCATTGCAAGGTTCCACCGCCGCCGGTAGCTTCAAACTGATCATCTAATCCATCGCCGTCTGTATCTGGATTGGACGCGTTTGAACCTGAGTCACAAAGTGAAGAGTATTCAACAAAATCTGACAAACCATCAGAGTCAGTATCTGGAAGTCCGGGATCAGATACGACTAAGGTTATCTCAACTCCTCGGTTGACAACCAATATCTCCCATCCAAATACCTCAATTCCGTCAATCAGTCCATCATTATCTGTGTCTGCATCCATAGGGTCTGTTGACCTGCCGATTATCAAACTAGGATTGCCATTCTCATCAAATGGTTCATTATTCTTGAACTTGGCCTCATACTCATCTTCGTTAGTAAAACGCTCATTGTCCTCAACAACGACGAACCAAACGGTATCTCTAGAAGTTACAACTTCATCAACTGATACATACATCTGGTAAATGGTTCCAGAAGATGGTGCCTTGATGTTAACCGGCTCTGTTTGACCACCTGCCTTGGTATACTCTGCTCTAACGACAGTTTCTCCTTCAGCAACTGTCTCACCAATGGTTTTCTTGATTTGGGTAACTCGCGTGTTAAAGATTAGTTCCTCGTATACTGCCGAGCCATCACCATCTCTGTCCCAACCATCCATGTCTGGATCCTCGTCGCCGTTACTACTGTCACGTGGATTCAACCCGTTGTTAGTTTCCCAACCATCAGGCATGCCATCCAAATCCGTATCTTCAAGCCATGGAGAGGTGAAATTCTCGGCTCCAAATAACAGAGCAGAGCCGTATTCCTCTAGGTTGTTTAGTCCATCATCATCCCAATCGAAGAACCCATCTGACGGATCACTTGGGTCAAGAACATTAGTTGAGTCTAAGCGGTTTAGATTCAGGGCATTAATTACATTGGAAGATGGGAAAATGGAATAACAGTATTCATATCCGTCAGGCATTCCATCGCCATCTGAGTCCCAATCTGACGGGCCGTTGAGTAAACCATCACCGTCATCATCTAGATAGAACCACGAAGTGTTTTGATTCATGAACGGTGCATCAAATGGGAATGTCTGAGTGTTGTCGTCCCTAATGGGCTCGTTGCAGTTGCGGAAAACCGGTTGATTGTTACGGTCGATGCCCTGTGTGATACCTACTGCTCGATAAAGTTGTAATTGCTCTCTTGCAATTTCTTCAGCATCACTCAATAAGTCACCATCTGAATCCTGTGATGTCGGGTCTGTGGCAAATATCTCTTCTTGGAAATTTGCCAAACCATCATCGTCGAAGTCTAGCACATTATCACATGAGTGTTGACCAAATCCGTTACCTAATTCTTCCCAAGAAGGTGTTTCTTCATCTAAATTGTAAAATTCTCTAAGATTGTTTTTCACATCTGAAGTAAGAAGAACACAATCCCAATTTCCGTTGAGCGGGTCAAAAAGGGTGAATGTTCCGCCGGGGATTTCAATCTCTAACATGTAGGTTGACTCCCACTTATCGTTGAGACCATCATTATCGGTGTCAGACCTCTGCGGGTCGGTTTCAAGATCCTGTTCTTGCTGATTGGTTAAACCATCATTGTCTGGGTCGCCATTAGGACCTTGGTTGGGATCTGGCCAGGAATCAGTTTCATTTTCCTGCTCCGCTTCTTCAACGTCAGCTTCGCCAGGGTCTTGCTCAAGTGGGTCTGATTCACCATCATCAAGCGGGTTTAATCCATGCTCGACTTCCCAACCATCTGACATACCATCACCGTCAGTATCTTCGTTAAGTGGGTCAGTCCCATATTGGGTCTCTTCGAGGACATCGGACAATCCATCATCATCAGTATCTTCTCCCTTATTTGTCGCTATACCATCACCAGCGATATCTTCCTCAACCGCACTATCGAAATTACCAAGCCCTTCGCTAGTTTGTAAGACACCAGAGACTCCGACAAATATTGAGCCGAAAATTAAGGTCGAGACGATTGCAACGTAAGCCATTTGGTTGGGATTTAGAGACATAGTTATCACTCGCAGCAATTCGCCTATATCTCTCTCGCCATCTATCGGTTATAGAGGTTAACCATCGATGCTCTGCGAGCATAATCTAGTTATATGACAGTAATGACTCTATCTTAATTTTGAATTTAGTATCGATTAAATCAATAAAACAAACTGACTGCTTACCATTTGCTCGCTCCCATAGACCTGCCAACTTCCCAATAATCAGTATGGCATTGGCATTAAGTTCAACAGCGAATTCATCAATCCCATTTGACGAATCAATGTATTTCACAGAACCCAACCCAAATGGACCAAGATGTGAATTTATTATATCACTCCAATTGTTATTTTCGCTGAGGAATACGTACACATCACTAGCAATAAATAACTGCTTGAAAGATTGCAATACACAGACAATTGATGTAACATACCGATTGTCTATACCATTAATCTGCCAAACATCATCTAGTGATTTATTGTAAGTATCAGTGTAACCACCGGAGTTGTAGATAATTCGGTTAATCATGTCACACGGGAGGACATAAGACGATTTACCATCGATACCCCACCCAACCCTTCGTTTCTCTAACATCAACATTTGACCTTTATCTCGAAGGTTATTGCTTTGAATCCAAGGCATGTTAGGTAACTTTGGTGGTTTTGTTAGAGGTTTATCCAAGTTTGTTACTTCACATGTTATCATGGTATCTTGTATCTGGCGCCACTGAATTTTTGCCCTTGTGGCGAAGTAATGTTCGTAACATGACAGATAAAAACCCGAAACAATTGCCGGGAAAACATCTGTAGTGATTGAATTATTTTTCAGGTTAAATTCACCCCAACCAAAGATTTCCCAAAGCCCATTAAGAAATTTCAAACGATTTTTTTTCGCAAAAATTCCAAAGCTCATACTCTCAAACGGCTGTAAAATAATCTCTAGCGAATCCGCAGCTGAATTGTGAACCACTCTTCCCATTGGTATACCGATATTTGTCTCCAACAACGCTACAAAATTAGCCAACTCATACTCTTGCGATACATACCACAAATTACCTTCCGAGTCAGTTATATTGCCATTGGTCAAAGAGACAAAGTGTCCATTAAATCGGTCAGACAACTCCGCATCATAGGTTTGGTTTTCATCATCAATTATCGGCATGCAAACACATCAGAGAACATATCCTGATTGCTCATCTTCATTGAAGCAGTACCTGATAGTTTGAAAATTGGACTTTAGATGATGTACCTCATCTTTAACAGCTGAAGGATCCTTATGTTCAAGGAGAACTTTAGCGAACAATCTCGCAACCTCTGCCATTTCGTTTACCCCCATTCCCACGCGTGTGAGTTCTTGGACACCTAAACGGAGACCTGATGGGGTCATAGCCTTAGTATCGCCAGGTAACATGTTCATATTAGTCACGATACCTGCATCCTCTAACAGTTGGGCCGCTGCCGCTCCAGCACCAGAATCGATTTCCCCATGTCTAGTCAATACTTGGTGAGATGCTGTGTAATTTCTTCCTTCAGCCAATACATCAAATCCTTCTTCAGCCAAACATTGGCCTAATGCTTGTGCGTTGCGAACGATATCTCTGGCATATGTTTCACCATATTCCTCGAACTCAGCAAGTGCGATAACTTTACCAGCGACGTGATGTAGATGGTATGAGGAACAAGTTCCAGGGAATATTGCGTTATTCAATTTCCTTTGCACTATTGGATCTTGACTCGATGATAGCAGGAATCCTCCTTGTGGACCGGGAAATGTTTTGTGAGAGGAACCGGTCATTATATCGGCACCCTCTCTGAGAGGATCTTGAAACTGCCCACCAGCAATCAAACCTAAAACATGGGCTCCGTCATACATTACCGTTGCACCAACCTCATGGGCCGCATCAGCAATTTCCTTAAGTGGGGTAGGAAACAAAAACACAGACTGACCAATGAGACAAACCTTGGGACTCAATTCCCTAATTAGTTTACAAGCGCCGTCGACATCTGGCTCCATTCGATCAATATCCCACGGATATGTCGATAAATCAAGGTCTCTTAACCCAACTGCACCCATTCTAGCATGAGAAATGTGACCTCCATCTGCAGTTGAAACTGCTGTTATTTTATCACCAGGTTTGGCTAGTGCTTTGAGCGCAGCAATATTAGACACAGTGCCAGATATTGACTGAATATTAGCAAATTCTGCATTGAATACTTTCTTTGCCAAATCTATACCTATCCTCTCTATAGTATCAAAGTCATCACAACCTTGGTAATATCGTTTACCTGGAAGGCCCTCGGCATATCTGCCATGCAAATCACTGCAGACTACTTTCTGAACCATCGGTGAAATTATATTTTCAGAAGCAATCATGCCGAGCCCATTTCGATATAAGTTACCGCTTGCTCTGGTAGCCTCAATAACTGCGTTTGCTTTAGACAAGTTGGTTTCGCTGGGGCTCCATGCCCCCGGTATATCCGCCATAACTGAGGCTTAACGAATCGGTCTTTGAACAAATTGCCTAATTTAGCGTTCACTTGCGACGACTTGGTCTCTTTCTGCGACTACTTCTCACCGATGAAGTTGGCTCGAATTTCGGCTTGGATGAATTCCTTTCAGAAATTCTGGTATTGGTAGGTATACCACGTTTTCCAAGGTCTAAAGTGTGTACTGGTCGTGACTTTCCAGGTATTTGACCAGTTGGTCTGGCCCCAACCCCTTGCTTTCTATCTATATAGCTAGGACGACCTCGATAAGCAACTTTACCAACTAACCTTTCCAATGCTGGGATTTCAGCGCCATCTTCCTTGGGCCTCTTAAGCCACCAACCTTCTCCAAGTGGCTTAAGACGAGGTTGCCTAGCTTTCTGCATCTTGCCACTGCGACGCTTAAGTCGAGATTTGATTGCTTTGTCTGAATCTTTTGGTAAGTGCTCAGTCATCCATCCAGGCAAGCCTATGTCTAATATTACCCCATTAACTGAGATTAGGATGCCAGATAACAACAGGTGTGTACCGACTGGAATGTTGCTCCGGTCTGGAGTCACTTTGAACCGCTTCATTCTCTTAGCATATGCAACCATTGCTTTTTGATCTCTGTGACGTATCAGTTTGCGCTGTTGTCGCAAAACTCGACGGCTTGTTGAATGGGAAAGTAAAAGCAGAGAAACAGCTACTAAACCCTCCATCTCCCCGTACTCTGTGTAGATGAAAATTCCAGTTAGCAAAAATACCGGTATTAGGATAAAGAAATTAAAGACTATTGAAAGACGACCGCTTTGATATTTTGGAGTCATTTGTTTACGAGTCGCCTCATGTGCTGCAATCAGTAAATTAGCGTTGATTGCTTCATCCATACCACCCCTAATGCCCAAGGCAGCAACTGAATTACACGGGGCTTGGTTTATCCACTTGTTCATTGCTTTGCCTTCTCCATTAACCAAAGCAACCTCAAATTCCTCAGCGTCTACAGGCACACCCAAAATAGCTGATAAAGCCAATACTCTAGGATCATTTTTGTCGCTCTTGATTAACTCTTCAAGGATTGATTTTGCACTATGCCAGTCCCCCTTATCAATTAAGCAAAGTGCTGCAGCAATGCGTGGCCTAACACCTGTTGGGTCAACTCTAACTAACTTTAGTGCCAACTCTAGTGCTTCGTCGTGCATCCTCTGCGCTCTCATCAAAGATATCATCGAGAGTTGGGCTACGCGTGAAAGCCGATCTTTGCCCAAGAAATCTGTGCTAGGTTTAGGATTCCAACCGCGAATCATTTGTATTTGGTGTTGTAAATTATTGATACAACTGTTATTTTCCCAATCCCAGAAATCATCATCAGTTACATTGCCAGTGAATGGGTCTAACCATTCACAGACAAATGCCAACAGCTCTGGCTCGTCATAACCTTCTGGTTGCTCCAAGCCAAGTAAAGCATCACGGGCTGCGTCAAGTCTTCTCGATGCTATGTGGCCCGTGGCAATTATCATCCTTGCGACATCGTCATCACCGCCTGCTTGAGCAAGTACTTTCCTCGCTTCTTCTATTGCTGATGGCCATAATCCTCTAATCGCTAGTTCCCACATTCGCGCTCTGGCCTTCTCATACCGAATCACTGATGGGTCACCATCCAGTGAGCGACGTTGGAATCTTATCAGTGTGTCAAGGTCCTCTACAAGCGCTGCCTCATCAACCAATGTTCTCATCCAATCTCCCCCAGCCAACCTGACTGCACCCTCTCGTCTTTCGTCTGGGTTTAGATCAAATCTCAGTGATCTCAAAGAGCCAAATCTAATTATTGACACTAGCCATGTTAACAAAAATATCAACTGGCCGACGGCGATAAACATCCATGTAGCGAGTAGGCGCATACCTTCATCAAAGCCATAATCATCCTCTAGCGTCTGAGTAAATGGCATTAAGTCACCGAATTCTTTGTAGCAAACCAGCAGTAAAAGTAAGACTGTATAGCCGGAGAAACCAGCAAAGGCAAACTTGAGTTGCCTTGTCTGAGCTTCTACCTCAGTTCTGATGTCGCGCGGGCTGTCAATGATAACACCAAACACGCCACCAAAACTTTGTCCACCAAGCATTAGGTTACGAGTCAATTCAAAAATAAATGCCAAACCAACAATGGCGATATTGAGTGAAAGGTAAAGTGAAAGGAACTGCGGTAAGCTTTTGATAAATTCCCAATGAAATAGTATCTCAGAAATTAAATCAATTCTTACATAGATTGAGTGTCCGATGATTCCACCATAGTTAAGCACTTCAGAGTAATTATCAGGCGAAGCGATAAGAATGTAGAATACTGTTACAATTCCATTTAGTGCTGTTATTGGCATCGTCAAGAGAAATATTACTAGCAACAAAGAGAATAGTCTGTTAAAGAACCTAGGCTTGTCTGGGTCAATTGGATTTCGGCGACCGTTAGAAGTTCGCCATTTGCCAATTAACAACATATTCCATGAAGCCCCCATTATTCTGCCGTAGGCAAAAATTGTCGGAGACATAAACACCAGCATTGCTAATGCAAGCCAGAACGGCTCAATGACCCCGTCATTTGATTCTTGTAAACCATACATTAGCGATGCAATGGTTATGCCGATGATAATGAATAATGTAAGTGTCCTGCGGAAAAATCCCAGCACTGCGTTGCTTGTTGACGGCTTTTGATTTCTTGACAATTGGGCATTCATTGTCTCCCAAGGTGAGATAAGTATGGGAATTCCAACTAACAAAGCAATGACATAAAGTGATGGTAAATAGAAAAAATCCGGTTCGAAAATAAATTCTCCAATCAATATCAATACTCCAGTCATTCCCATCATGTAAAGGCCGAGACCATAGCCAACCGAGCCCTCTGAAAGTAAATCTCTAGCATCATCCAAATCTCTAGTAACACGATGAACCTCATACAAATCGTCATCGATCTCAAATGCAACTTGGAGGTTTGCTAGTTGAATTGGGATAAAAAATTTCCACATTAAGCCTGCTACCACCAAGGCTGCTCCCAGTGGATACAAATAACTAATATCAAAAGAATCGGTCTGATGACCGTCAGCCTTGGCGACATCCAAGAATGTAGTTATTAGAAGGATTAGAACAAATAGCAACGCAGCCGTTCTTGTCCTTTGCATGATTACCCGAGATAATATATGCTCATCAATACTCCGGTATATTACGTTCTATGACGCAGTAAAAATCGCTCGATACGATTGAATGCTTCGTTTAGGATATCCACATCGGGTAAGTATACTAATCTAAAGTGCCCACCACCCAAATCTGGCGAAAATCCACTACCATGAACCACCAAGACATGCTCTTCATGGAGAAGTTTAAGCACGAAGTCTTTGTCATTTTGCTGCCATTGTTCGTCGGTCAATTTTATGAACATGTAAAATGCACCTCCAGAAGATTGTACTTCTAGGCCTTCAATCGAGTTTATCCGCTTTACACACAGGTCTCGTTGGCGCTTTATTTTATCCGAATATGATTTCATCCATGAGCGATCTCCATCTAATCCAGCAAGGTAACCCACTTGTGCAGGTGTGGAAGCACACAATCTAGATCTCAGTAACCTCTCTATGCCATCTCTGATAGAGACTAACCGGCCCTTAGGGTCGTGAATACCAAGATAACCAATTCTCCATCCCGGTGCATAGTAGACCTTTGACACCCCATTCAGGACAAAGACAGGAACATCAGGAGACAGACTCGCCACACTGCGGTGTTCCCCGGTAAAATCTAGTCCGTCATATATCTCATCGGCGATAACGATACAATTTGGCCACTTTCTAGCGATTGACAGAATTCGAAATATCTCATCCTTACCAGCAACTGCACCGCAAGGGTTGTTAGGATTGATTAATACCAGCAATTTCACATCGTCACTCATTTTTGATTCAATATCGTCGAAGTCCAATTTCCAATCGTCATCCGGTTTCAACTTGTACTCCAAAGTAGCGGCACCAAACATTTGAGGATACGCTAAATAAGGTGGATAATGAGGTCCAGGGGCCAGAACAATATCGCCTTCTTCTAAAGTCGCAGCAAAAATCACTTGCAATGCTTCTGTTACTCCGTGACAGACATAAATGTCATCTTGTTTCGCAGGCCAACCTTTGCGTCGCTCGTCCTGGGCAATTGCAGCTCTTAGGTCAGGTAAGCCATATGAAGGAGAATAACCATTGTTACCTGTTTGCAATGCGTTGACATAAGCGTCAACCATATGTTTAGGGGTCGGCAATCCAGGGTAAGCTATCGGGTCACCGATATTTAATTTGATAATTTCATGACCCTGTGCTTCTAGTGCAGTAGCAGGAACTACGACATCTCTTATGGCATACTCAATGCTGGCAGCACGCTTTGCTACTGGTATCTGTTCTCTGGGCATTAAATCAACTCAGGTCACTAATGGTAAGATTAGCCATTTTTAGGACTGCGATGAAATGCTCTTCATCAACAGGTTGGACAGATAAACGTTGACCCTTTCTTATCAGAGCCATACCTTCACATTCTGGATTGTTTTTGATGTCTTCTAGAGGAATCATAGAATCTAATTCCATGACTGGTTCAATGTCAACCATTATCCATCTAGGGTTGTCAGGAGTAGCTTTGGCATCGAAGTATTTTGAACTCGGATCTTGGGCGGTAAAATCGGGGTAGCCCTCCTTTCGGATGCGAGCAATACCTGCGACATGCGGCGGTTTGAAGTTTGAGTGGTAATAAAGCACTAAGTCACCTTTTTTCATGTCATCACGCATGATATTTCTTGCTTGGTAATTTCTAACTCCATCCCAGTGTGTCCAACCATCTGCAACCAACTGCTCATATGGATAAACGTGAGGCTCCGATTTCATTAACCAGTATGCGACCATGTAACGTCCAGATGGTCCCGCTCTTTTGAGATTTGTATTACCAAGCGTCCTTGATTTCCTCATCAATTTCTGCATCCAAAACATCAATATCGGCTTTTCCATCGGCGATGAGGCCAAGTTTTCGAGCCATTACATTAGATTCACTAACTGCAGATATACCCATTTTTTCTAGAGTAACAAAAATAGCCGGTAATAAAATCAAGGCACTTGCGGCGGCAACCCACAACAGTATCAATATTACAGTGATAAATGGTTTAATCTCTGGGATAGGAATTTGGTATGCTGTAATCATACCTAGTGAGGTCACGACTGCTGCCTCAAACAGCGACATACCCGTACCGATAGCAGCGCTCTTGATGGCATTAATACCACCCCCTAATTCCCTGATACGATTAGAAATGTGAATGGAAAAATCAACGCCGACACCAACAAGTATTGAGCCAATCATGACAGTGACAAGAGATAATGTGACATCCATTTGCCACATAACAAGCCATTGCAAGGCAACGGTAGCAATAACTGGAGATGTTGTCCAGAATGAATATTGTATATCTCTGAAAACTATGGCCAGTACAATCAAAGTCAAGATAATTGCAAAAGCCAGCGAAGTATACTGAGACCCGACAATGAGTTGGTTCACCTCTATTGCAGTGGCTGCAACACCTGTCAGATGTTCTGCACGTCCGCTATCCACCGAACGGAATGAGTCTGCGTGCTGGTTGACTGCTTCCACACTCTTAGCCGTATCAGCTACGGGAATAAACGGCATATCGACATAAATGAGAGTTCTATCAAAATCACTGTTGATGAATATCTCTCGTGTTTCATCGGTAATTGAAGCATAGAATACGTTTAGCAAGAAAATCTGAGATTGCTTGGTACCGGGTAAACCAAAATTATCCGGCTGAATTAGCAAATCCCAAAACGATGCGTCAGCAGTTATTTCATTATTCAACAAAACTTCAGCTGTTTCCTTGATGTCGTCTGGTAATGGAGTGACATTCACGAACTCGTAAAGTTGCGCACCTGAAACAGTCGGGGCAATACCCGTTGATTTCATCAAAAACACGATTGAAACTGCTGAAGTATTTTCCACGGTATTTAGTTTACTTTCTAATTGATCTATCCGTTTCAGATTTTCTGCTGGATCATCATTACCCGTGTCCTGATCGTTAGTATCACCAGTAACATTGGCGTGTATCAAAATCATACCAATTTGACCAGCATTGAAATCGCTGCTATATTGCTTCATCTTGATCACGGGGTCTTCGCCTTCAGGCGCCATACCCAACAAATCGATATTTTCTTCAACATTGCTCTGTCCTAAAGTTGCTGAGATTAGAATCAACATCAAAAAGAATCCAATAATAGCCCTGTTGTACTTTACTGGGGCATCTACTAAACGATCAAAGGCTTTCAAAGGTGGATGTTTTGGTTTCCGCAAGTCAAGTAATAGCGTAAGATTTGGAACCATAAACATCGTCAAAATATAAACGATTACAATACCTCCAGACAACGCAATACCGACTGTCTGTATTGGTGCCATAGGGGTAAAAACCAAGGAGATAAAACCAATCACTGTTGTTACTGCTGACAAAAACACAGCCTTTCCGGTTGACGATAATGAAGCTTTCATCTTTTCAGATTTCGTTCCACCTTCCTCTGCGTATCTATTGGTAATGTGAAGGCCGTATGAAACGCCTAGTGCTAGTAGAATTGGCCCAACGATAATTACAGTCATGGTAACTTCATAATTGGTCCATCCAATAAGACCAAGTGTCCAAAACACTGCACACAGAGTCGGTAAACCTGCAATAATTACGACCTTAATACCCTGAATTGGGCGTATACCTGTGATACCTGTCTGTAGTAAATCTGAATGGAATATGAATAATCCCAAAGCCACTAGAACGACCGCTGTGGGGAAAATTTCCCAAAATAGTTTGAAAGAAAATTCTGTTACAGCGTTGGTAATTGGAACGGGACCAGTCAAAGTCATTGTTAGATTGAGACTCTCCCAAGTGCAGACACCTGTTTCTGGGTCGGGAACTCCGTCGTTATTGACATCATCACAATACCTCTCCTCTTTGCTAAACTGGTCTAGTTGAGATTGGGTTCTCGCAATCAAATCCTTTGCCTCTACTTGATCAGATACAGCAACCGCCATAATCGCTCTATCGAGTAGTCCATCAGGGCCACCACAATCGCGTTCTCCTGTTGTGCAGACATCTCTAGCAAGTTTATCCAGACCTGGGGTTGGGGTGCCATCATCCTCATACATCTCTCCAATTACTAAGTCAATAGTTGGCTGACTTGGAATCTCGTATGAACCACCAAACTGTTCATCTGTTTGAGCTATTAGGTCATTCAATGCCTCCGCCGCTTGAGCGCTAGCACATTCGTCTTGGCCAGCAGCACAACCGAGTTGACCAAGTTCGTTGATGAACGCTTCTCGAACTCGTGGAGCACTAGAGTTGACTTCCTTGAGCACAGTAGATAGGGATAAAATATAGATTACATCATCGTTAATTGAATCAGAAAGGTATGGGTTCAGTTGACTTTCAACGTAACTCATCTCTTGGAGAATCCGCTGATCGGTAATATTCCTGGTGCCAGACTCCACGTAGATAATCATCACATTTGTTGACCAGTCATCCTCGACGAGTTTAATCAGTTCGGCAACTTGACTACCTTCAGGTAGGTAAACTTCTAAATCACCATTAACGTTTAACGCAGGCTCATTCGGGTCATCATCAAATCTTGTGTCGTCAAGGAAGCCTGATTGGGATACAAAAAACGCCGTCAGCATTAGAAATATTACTAGCACTGCTACGGGATATTTGGTTATGGCGCCTGTTGCCCCATGCTTTTGCCACTCACGTTTGAAGCGGTCTGGTGCTTCCAATACTGCATCAATTGCTGATTTTGCCCGGAAATCTCGGACACGCGCGGTTAAATCAACGGCTCCGGACTGAATTTTTGATTTGCTATATTCAGCCAGTGCACCGATTCGCTTGGAAAATTTACGACTTTCACTAGATGGTTCAGAAGAATCATTCCCATCAGCCATAGCCTTCCCCGGTAATGCCACAAGTTCTCGCTTGAAATGTTTACCGACAATATGATTGGGTTAATGATTGAATTTAACTTGATGCGTTGGTTTGATATCATGTAAGTTGACGGCGATGTGGACCCGTGCTGGTAACGAGCGTGGGGCCGGTGAGGCACATGCCAACTCCAAGACTTAACGAGAAACGATGGTCGGTTGACCTAGAGAAAAAAATTCAATCAGAGCATTCTGCTGATAGTGAAGAATATACCAAAAGATATGGGTTTAATCCAAAATCGGGCAAAGAAATATTCGTCATTGATACTCCGCCACCTTATCCCTCTGGAACTTGGCACATTGGTGCTGTTGCCCAGTATTCAATGATTGACGTAATTGCTCGTTCCCAGCGTTTACTGGGCAAAGAAGTCTACTTCCCTTGGGGGGTTGACAGAAACGGAATAAATATTGAATTTACCGTGGAAAAAAATACTAAACGTAAAATGAAAACTTATGATAGGGCGGAGTTCCTTGAATTGTGCAAAAGTACCATTGAAGAATTCACTCAAGCGATGAGAAATACCGCACGCCGTGTTGGTCTTTCATGTGATTTTACACGCGAATATCTTACAGATGCTCCCGATTACCGCTCGGTTACGCAATCAATATTCGTTGAACTGTTCAAGAACGGCACCATTGTCGAAGACTTAAGACCAAATATCTACGATCCTGTCGAAGGTACGACAATTGCCGATGCAGAGGTTGAGAGACTTTCTCGCAAAACGAAATTAGTTGATGTAATTTGGCGACTGGATGACGGAACTGAGGTTGTCATCTCTACTACCAGACCTGAGCTTATCTGCGCTTGTGGCGTAGTTGTTGTCCATCCAGATGACAAGCGATATCAGCACCTTGTTGGTCAAAAAATTCCACTACCACTGCCAGTTCAAGGGCGAGAAAAATATGTTGAAATCAAAACCCACCCGTCAGTCAAATCAGAATTTGGCTCAGGAGTGTTGATGGTCTGTTCATTTGGTGACCAAAACGATGTTGCAGTCTTTAGAGAACTAGGACTGACACCGTTTCAAGCAATCAACCTTGAAGGGTGCATGACCGAACTTGCTGCACAGTGGTCGGGTATGACAGTAATCGATGCACGAAACTCGATAATAGAATATTTGAGTGCCAACAACATGGTGGCGAAAATCGAAGAGCGTGAGCAAGAAGTTCCTGTCTCTGAAAGAGGAAAAAATCCCGTCGAGATAATATTGCTTAAGGAGTGGTATGTGCGTCAAACACACATACAAGATAGAATGCGTGAATTGATTGAAGAAATAGAATTCCACCCCGTTAGAAATCGTCAATTCCTGTTGGATTGGATGGATAACATCAGCATTGATTGGCCTATATCAAGGCGGAGATGGTATCATACCGAGATACCGATCTGGTATAGTGAAAACGAAGAATATGTAATAGTTCCACCAGCAGGAACTTATGTCCAACCGTGGCGAGAAAATCCACCTGCTGGGAGTCGAGTTTTACGCCGTGACAGCCGTGAAGATGTTGGCTCATTTGAGGCAATGACCGAAACTTTGGGTAACATTACTGGGGAGCAGAAGGTCTTCGATACTTGGATGGATTCATCAAATTCCAACCTCTTCGTCAGTGGCTATCTAAATCAACCAGAGATTTTTGACAAGGCCTTCCCTACCGCACTTCGACCCCAAGGGAAAGAGATAGTCCGAACATGGCTTTACTACACGCTGCTTAAATCTGCTTTACTACTTGACAAGCCAGGTTTCCAACATGTCTGGATTGATGGTCTAGGAATGGACCCATGGGGGCGTAAAATGAGCAAATCACTTGGCAATGGGATTGATGCAGATTCAGTCCTTGAGTGTGGCGCAGGTGGCAGAACCGGGTCGTGGAAAGTGAAAGGCCCAGAAAAAACTGTTAATCTCAAAGCCAACAAAATTGGTAGTGAATGTTTCCGTCTTTGGAAGGCGTGTGAAGCACAAGTTGGTGATGACTTTCACATCAACCCAGAGGAAATCGAGCAGAAGTATTTCGGAGTTCTAACCAAATTGTTCAATGTTGCACGCTTCGCTTCTCAATTTGATGTCCCTAACGACTTGGATAGCATACCGGATGACCTAAACATCGAGGATGAATGGATTCTGTATGAATTCAATGCTGTTATGTCAGAAGTTAAATCGGCGTGGAATAATTTAGATATTTACACAGCAACTCAAACACTCAAAACTTTTGGCACAGGAATATTGCCGAGTCACTATCTAGAGATGGTAAAATCTAGACTATATGATGGGGATGTCAAAGCTGCATGGACTATACATCGCATTGTGAGAGATTTTTTGAGCGCATTTAGCCCAATATGTCCTTTCTTTACCCATCATATTTCGACAACAATTTACGGAACCTCTGCGGTTGATATAGATGAATTCCCCGACAACATTCTTGGACAACATTTTGACCAGCAAAGAAGCGAGCTTCTAATGAGCAAATCGAATGCTTTACAAGCTTTCAACGGAGAGGTATGGAGCACGAAAAAGGCTAATGGTATTTCACTTAACCAACCAATATCAGGAATAGCGATACCAGAAAATCTAGCTGATTTTAGCAATATACTGACTGCTATGCACAGTATTGAGTGAAACTACTCTTCCTCAATCAAAGACAGCAAACGAGTTTGTTTAGTGGTTGGAGTATCCAAATGACCTAGGCGGAAGCCAATCAATCTGATTTTTTTCCCGGTTTGGACATTGTTAGCAAATAGTTTCTCAGCCAAACTGGTGAAAACTTCATCATCATTCATCGATACTGGAATTGACCTACCATGGGTATGTGTTTCAAACCCAGTGTAGCGTATTTTAATTTCTGCCAGTCTACCCGAAACACCAATTTCCCTGGCAGATTTCATCACTCGCCTGACAATGCTAAGTAGATTCTCCAATACTACACGATAATTTTCTCGATCATAATCAAAAGTGGTTTCTTTACCAATAGATTTCCGACTCTTTAGAGGACTGATTTCGTTGGATGTCCGCCCCTCGTAAACACGGGTTATCCAAGCCGCAAAGCGTTCTCCAGTTATTCTTGATAGCGCTAACTCTCCATAAGTGTACAACTCATCTACTGTGGTTATACCCCATTCATAGAGTTGTGTTGCGCGTTTTTTACCTATTCCTGGCACCTCTCTGATACTGCGGCCTTCAAAAAAGTCAACAAGTTCGTCAGGTAGAATTCTGTGGATACCACGAGGCTTGTTAATTTCACTAGCCATTTTCGCTAATATACGATTTTGTGCAATGCCAAATGATGCACTTAACCCAATATTTTGAAGTACCTCATCCTGAAGTTTTCTGCACAGTGCCAGTGCCGCGTCCCAGTCGTTGTTGACATATTCTGTAACATCAAGATATGCTTCATCAATACTTGCTTGTTCAAAGAACTCTGCTGGTTCTTTTAGGATATTCATTACTTTTCTAGATGCTCTAGAGTATAGACCTCTACTGCCTCTGATGTAAATGGCATTGCCATATGGAGTCCCTGGACATCTCCTCCAGGCCTCACTAATCGACATCGCAGAATGTATGCCAAATTTACGGGCAGCGTAATTGCAGGTTGATACTATTCCTCTACCCCGACCATTTTCAGGATCCGAGCCTATTATCAACGGAATCGACTCATCAAAACCATGGTGTAGCGTTTCAACAGCAGCGTAAAATGCATCCAAATCACAATGAACAATAATTCTCAAATTATCCATCATATCACGTAATTATCACTGAGTGTCAATGGCTTTTGAGCATGTGCTATTTTAGATAGGATTTATTGACAATAAATTCACATTTCTTATTTCCCAACAAAGCCATGACATTTTTTGCTATATCCAGGCCTACTCTGCGCTGCGCCTCTATGGTGGAAGCACCGATATGTGGTGTTCCATGGAAATTAGGGTGTTGGCACAATTCATAGTCATCAGCCACCGGTTCTATCTCAAAAACATCCAAGGCAGCACTGGCCAAAATACCCTCATTGAGAGCTTGTAACAAATCATCCTCGTTTACAATACCACCACGAGCGCAATTTACAATATGGTTACCGCAACTTATCCCGTCAGAAGATTTTCCTGGCATTTTTTTCATCATCTCATAATTCACCAAGTGATGTGTTTCATCAGTTAGGTTACAGTGAATGGAAATGTGAGAGCAGTTCGAAAATAATGTATTGACTGATTTGTGTAGCCTAGTGTTGTGATTCTTGGCAATTTTTGGTGGCAGATATGGGTCATAAGCATGGACAGTCATGCCAAGTGATTGTGCTACCGCTCCAACACTCTGGGCGATTCTACCAAACCCTACTAAACCGAGATTCTTGCCAGATAGTTCTGAACCCTTCATGGCTTTCTTTTCCCACATACCAGAGCGCATTGAGCGGTCTGATTTAGGGACATTTCTTACGCAGGCCAACAGGTGAGCAATCGTTAATTCAACCACTGATTGAGTTGATGCGATAGGGGCATTTACTACAGGGATTCCAGCCCGTCCAGCAGTCTCCAAATCTATGTTGTCGACGCCTACTCCAGCACGAGCTATAACTTTTAGATTGGGTGAACTACTGACCACATCAGCGGTTATTTTGGTGGCACTCCTGACAATTACTGCGTCAAAATCGTTCAATACTCCAGATTCCAACTCTGCCGTATCATAAAATTCAGTTACGACTTCATGGCCTCGCCGCTCGAGTAGAGCAATGGCTTCAGCAGATAACCCATCTGTTGCAGCGATTCTAGCCATGATACTCGGGTGAAATTGGTGGTCAATAAACTTGACATTATGTTAATTATTGAGCAAACCATTCAAACCGTAAGTGAAACTAGCACACTCTGAGCGGGATATGGCTGCAGAATTGGATGTTTCTGGATTGCTGTGGGCAACAGCCATACTTTCCATACCAGTGGTAATGGCATTACCGATGAGGTTAGCGTGGAGTTTCTTCATCGGCGTTGGCCATGAAGAATCACAATATCGCAACTCAGTGCGACAGATTATTGATGCTGGTAGACAAGTATCACCCTTCAGAACAACGCTAAATGATATGGCACGCAGTTTGAAAATAAAACCCTCTAAACAACGCCTCATCGAAGCAGACTTATTTCACCCTCTGACGTTGTCGCACTTTTTGCTTCTCCCTGCATTGATTATATTCCCACTTGCGGTCATCATGGCACTACCGATTATTATCATTGGTCTACCGATTCTAATTCTAATCGAATACCTCTTAATCAGGAATAAGTTGCTCATTTTTACTCTGAAGCAAATGGAAAAAATTCTACATTGGCAAGTCATTCATATCCCAAAGCCACACCGTGGAGCGATTCAAAAAGCTGGTAAAGTTAATGAATTTTCCAACCATGTTATCCACTTCAATTATGTTCCACAAGGGGCATTCCTCGGATTGTTCGCATGGCTCATCGTGCACTGGATTTTCAAACTAGATTCAACCGCATTAGAGTTAATCATTGCTTCTGGTTTGTATATCATCATGCTCGGTATACTTGGCGTCCTAAACACTGCATTTGAATCTGATCTAGTGTTTGTCGACCCCGCTAAAGGTCGATTGGTCCCAGTGGACCAATGGTTAGAAAGCATCCTTAAGCCAGTTGTAGGAATAGGATTACTATTCCTTATCGGCAGAAATCTGCTAGACCAAGCGAGGGATGGAAATCCTGTAGTATTCGCCGGAACAGTATTATTGCTACTTTACGGTGCTGCTATCGTTGGTATCGCTTATAGATGGGGTTACTCTGTCTGGCGTGGTAGTAGAGTCAAAGATGAATTTGAAGCACAAATTGTAGATAATTTGATGCCGCTTTCTTACGACTTGACGCGAACTAGAGGTCGTATTGAATTCATTGCACAAATGTCGATGAATGAACGGATTACAGTAATGAATGAAGCCCCGACAAAACAACTAACCTTTGCTGACTTACAGTCTCTGCCGCCAAGTAAAAACCGCGGCACAATACCGAAAAATCCACTGAAATAAATTACAACCAAGGGATGTCTTCCGGGACTTCACCGAATAGATTTGCTGGTAATGCAACCTTTATTTTTGACACATAACCCAATTGTGCGGTTGTATCATCTTGCCACTTTTGATAATCTGCAAAATCAGTCATCTTCAAGATTGGGTTATGCTGCATGTTCCATGCTAATGTTTCCATCTCAACTCCAGGCGCCTCGTGTCCTGTGCAGACAAGTAAGTCCTCGGACAGTTGGGACATGACCTGCAAAGACTCCCAGTGAGCGTGCATTCTCCCA
>Ga0163110_10000038_pt1 | contig 63704 bp, 49 predicted proteins | sample CRUFie1St17metaG_FD_108703 | JGI IMG/M metagenome (GOLD analysis project Ga0163110, IMG submission 108703) | Marine microbial communities from the Costa Rica Dome - CRUD Field 142mm St17 metaG | ecosystem: Environmental > Aquatic > Marine > Oceanic > Photic zone | place: Costa Rica: the Eastern...
GTTCTAGAAAGCGGATGTTTGCCAGTCTTTTCTCGACCATCTGGTGCAGGAATTTCATGACGTTTTCCAGCACGCCAATCTGACAACTCAGATTCAGAGATTGTATTCTTACATTGAATCACTTCATCCATGTGCATTTTCAGTGCAGTTACACACATGTCTCGGTATGCCTCCATGGAATATTCATGCCAATTTCCAGCCTTACGAGCATCTTTAGACCATTCTTCATGCATTTCATCTCTAATTTTAGACCAATGTATATCCACTCTAGCCTCACACCAATCCATAAAATCAGTGGGCAATTCATCATCAAAAAGAGGCAGTAGGTTGTCAGCACCATTTGCCATTACATCCAAAGGTGCATTCGCAAATACTAATCCTGGCGACTCCAACAAAACTCTGCAAACGCATTCTTCTACGGCTCTACCCAAGAACAGGGGAGGTGTTTGCGGGAATTTTAGACGCATTTTATTCTGATAATACCATAGACGAGGACAGTCATCCCAAGTGTTGGCTTGGGAAGCAGAAAGCCGATTGAAGCGCCCGACCTCGTCGGTCTCGGGGTTAGCACTTCGCACCGGCATGGCTTTGAAAGCGGTACATCTAGTCTATTCAAGGCTTCGATTTAATTTCAATTCTAGTAGTTCTAGAATCAATTCTCAATTGAACCAGACCTTCTCTCCAACCCAATTCTGCTGAGGTGACCTTGATTTCATCCCCCGGACTAATTGAAAGGAGAGTCCCGTTTATTGCCGAACCAAAAGCAACAACCTCTGCAACTCTCTCTCCATCCCACAAATGAAATGACATCATTGACCAAGGTCGACCGTCTGATCTCTTACCATCACGCTTTGAGCATGACAAAACTATACCTTGGACATTGGCTTTTGTTCTCAGCATCCCCATCCTAGTGAGTTCAAGATCTGATTCAATTTCTATCGAGGATTTTTCATCTAAGTACAATCTTGGTTGACGTCTCCAAACGCCAGGTAGAGCCCCTGTGATTACAACTTCATCTTGTGGTGCATCATGCATCTCTGGATATGCATTAGGTTGACTCTCTTCCAATGTTACCATCTTGTCTCCCGCTTTGATCATAGCACCAAGCACTGGTTCTCCGTAATGATTAGGCAACGGACCCCATTGCCCCTGCAATCTACCTCTGACATTGACTCTAGAAGGTATTGAAGAGAGAGGTTCGCAAGGCATACTAATTTTCGGAGCATCATATTCTAATTGTGACATTGAACACCAATAACAGCCACCTGCTTGCCCATCACAAGGAGATTCAAGTGGAAAGCGATTATCTGTAGACCATGCCTTCATTTCATCATGGATCTTCCTATATTCTTCTGTGGAAAGTGGATTAACTTCTACAACTTTTCTGAGGCCATTTGTAAGATACCAACCCTCCAAGCCATGACATTTTGAATCGTGGGTTTCATTCCACAACCAAGCATAGAAGTTTAGTTGAGTTGAAAGAGAAGAAGCAAACTTTCCTGTTCCGTCACCCATTTTGATATCGACGATTCTCGTTTTACCATCCCATCGTAAAACTAGATCGCATTCACCAGCTGCCCATTTTTCACTGTGATACATCCGCTGAGGCTCAGGATTTCTCGGATCTTTCACCCACGGGCGAGCAATTTCCCAAGCATCTTGCCAAGTGATTTCATCACTAAATTCGTGAGGTTTATCCTTCCAATTTATCATGCTGTTCGCCTTTTCAGGTTGAGTGAAATGTGGAGGTGAATCCCAACATGGAGCAGGAATTTCGAAATTGTAAACTCCTCCTCCGGATTCGAAACAGGCTTGAACTTCCTCCAATTGCAATGAAATACCATTTCTCAGCATTTGTGAAACATAATCTAGATTGAAGAATTCATCAAAGTTACCTTTTGACCACATGGCTTCTTCAAAAATTGCTCTGCCGTTTTCTAATGCCTGTTGGGCATGTTCTGAAACTAAACTATCTGTCCAACTTCTTAATTCCTCTATAGAATTTGCCACAGGGGCTCTTTTCATCAGTATAGAACAAAACGATTCTTCAACCTCAATACCCATCACCTGATGTGGTGAAAGTGGCCCTCTCAGACCGATTCTGTAATTCAAAAACCACTGTTTCTCACATCTTTGAAATGTTGTAAGAGATGAGGCTGACAATCGGCCTCTTGCCCTACCTATTGATTGAGCCTCAGGAGGAACTTGTGCTGGCATGTTGACACCTCAAGAATCAAAAGAGTAGTAATCGCCTTTAGCTCTCTGTTCTCTATCTTTCCTGCTAGCCTGCTTGTTTATTCTCGGACGCTTTGAATCATGGTCACGACGGAATGTTACATCTACGCCGTTGAGGAACCGGTTCATACCGTTTCTAAGTTGGAATGGCCCTTCTGCGACACCGTGCTTTCCACCCTCTCCTTCGAATACTAACAGTGAATCAGATACAATATCAATGAAATAAACGTCGTGATCAATAACGAATGCTGCCTTTTCGTTAGATTCCATTGTTCTACGGATTGCTTTTGCAGCCTCCATCCTAGCATTTGCATCTAGGTGGGCACTAGGCTCATCTAAAAGATAGAGATCTGCCTCTCTACCTAAACAAATTGCGATAGCGACAGCCTGAGCCTCTCCACCTGAAAGGTTGCATACCTCTTTTGTCAATAATTCATCAACACCTAAGGCTCTGATCACGTTTACACTGTATTCTCCACTTCGCCATTTGGTCCCTACTTCAGCATCTAACCAAGTCTGAACATCACACTCCATATCTATATCGATGTGTTGAGGTTTGTATGAGATAGATGCATCTTCTGTTACCCATCCAGCGTCGTATTCATGCTCACCGGCTAATATTTTGATCATCGTAGATTTACCAGTTCCATTTGGGCCTACCACACCTACAACTTCAGATTGGTGAACTTGACCATCTCCTGTTTTTAGGTTGAAATCTCCTAGTTTTTTCTCCAATCCTCCCCACTTTACCACAGGATTTCCTAGTTCGATTGAACGATCGTTGTGAGTTTTGAATTTTATTGGCTTATCACGAATTCTGACATTTTGCTCGACCAAAAAGCCATCGAGATAAGCGTTGATTGCTTGCCTAGTAGAACGTGCAGGAGTGAAAATTCCAAATGCACCTTTCTTACCATATACTATGTGTACTAAATCGGCAAGAACATCCAAGACAGCCAAATCGTGTTCGATAACAATTACTCTAGAATTTTCTGATAATTCTTGGATGATTTTTACAATTCTCATACGTTCGTGAATATCTAAGTAAGAGGATGGTTCATCAAAGAAATAAACATCCGCTTTCTTTAGCAAGGTCGCACATATTGCAACACGCTGGAGTTCTCCGCCGGACAATTGGTCAAGATTTCTTTCTAGCAGATGTCCGATTCCAAGTTTTGTAATCATCTCCTCGTAAACACCTCTTTCGTCAACTGAAGATAGTAACTGGCCAACTTTTCCTTGTACTGCCTTTGGGATGTGATCTACATATTGAGGCTTGAGGGCAACTGTTACATTCGATTCGCTGACGTCGATTAAGAAATCTCTCAACTCACCACGAGGAAGAGTTTGGATAACATCTTCCCACCACAATTCATCGGCTTCAAAGTCTCCAAGATTTGGAATTATTGAACCATTCAATATGTTGAATGCAGTAGATTTACCCATGCCATTTGGGCCTAGAATTCCTACTACTGATTCTTTGGAAGGAGTTGGTAGCCTAAATAACCTAAAACCATTCAAAGAATATCTATGAATCATATCTGTTTTTAGCTCAGCAGGTAGATTTACAACAACTACTGCGCCACCTGGGCAGTGCCTTGCTCTAACAAAACATGGAGGGCAGGCAGATTCTAAAATCTTGAATTTGTCACCATTCATTTGAATACATTCTGCACCACATGATCCTGCCCATTTCTTTAGATAATCATAGGCTTCACTTTTCGGTTTGCATTTATCTTCGATAAGAACTGCAATCCGCATGATGATCTCCTCTAAATTTTCCCTGTAAATACATCATTCATGAAACGCCCGGTATTTATCCAGGCATATTGTCAATTAACAATGGCTATGAAATATACCAGTTCTAAACTGGATCAAACTAGTCCCTTAACGTGTTCGTGACCACGAATCAACTTGGTGGTGCATGGTGTTGGAAACTTCATGCTAGCTTTGCGAAGAGCATCCTTTGCCACAAGATAGTGTTCTGGAGTAAATTGTAGAGAGATAACTCTCTGTCCACGCTTTACTCTAGCAGCAGTTCCTACATTCTTACCGAATGCACAACGCATTCCTTGGGATACACGGTCTGCACCAGCACCTGTTGCTTGCTTGTTTTCCCTCAGCACGTGGTGTGGGTATGTGTGAATTCGCAAAGCGTAATTCTGTGCACCTGCGGCTTTTCTAATTGTTGAGTTTGAAATAACACGAGCTGCTTCCAGTGCAGTATGTCTGATTTGGCACGACTCATCAGCGATTAGGTTTAATTCCATCAAGAACTGACCTGTTTCAGCAGCACGACGATTTCCAACATGGAATTGCATGATCCTGTTGTTTGGAACACCACCGATATACTTGCGTCGAGTATATGCAGGACCTTTCAGTCTACGGTACATCTTTGCGGGCTTACGTGCCATGCTTGATACCTCCGGGCGACTTTGCGACCCACCATCCCTTTATGACCATACCGATGACAAATTTGCACAGAATTCAAGGGTAAAGGTCATGGATAGACTACACTTAGGACTGCTGATGTCAGGTTGGCGCAGACTCATTGAAGAAGAATCTGAGCATCAATGGTTGTCCTTTGCAGTGTTCACAATTATCATAATTATTGGCTCTATACTAATTGATTGGTCCAGTGATTTATCAGGGGTCCACGAGGGTAGTTCACTAGATGTGAAAGGACTTGTTATGGATTCGACTGAAGATACTGTTCTTTACCAAAGCGAAACTGGAACGATAATTAATCACCTAGGCGATGAAAGTTCTGCAACCTATGCTACTTGCTTGGAAGAGTATCGAGGGATGACACTTGCTTGCTTAGGAACCGAAGGTATGCTAGCATACATTGGAGATGGAGGGCCTGATTGTGACACTGAATGGTGCCAATTTAGTATCGGCGACAATATTACCGCCACTCAAGTATCAGGAAATGAACTCGCTTTACTTTTGATTGTGCAAGATGGAACTAGCCATTCGCTAGCAGCAATTTGGTATGGAGATACAGAACCTAAACCAAGCGTTACCGATTATGACGATACTATGTTCCTAGATGTGGTCATCCCTACAGACGAAGGGTGGTTAATCGGTGGTTCTTGGCAGGCTCCACCTAACTGGCTGGGCTCTAATCCAGCGTCTCCACCAAAATATGAATTGGTTATCGAAGCAACCTGGGACGGCAGTGGTGCACCTGCAATAGAAATTATTCACATTGGTGGACAAGGAACTATTCACGGACTGTTTGAAACAGATAATGGATACCTTGCAACAGGCACAGCAGATTCAATCTTGATAAGTGGAAATAATGTCGAATCATTGGGTATTTCTAGCCAAGCAGCAACAGATGACAATAATGGAAATGTCTGGTTATTTGGAGAAATCGGATCAAAAACCGTTGCGATATATTCCGAGGGCGAAATCGTGATTGAAAAGATGCCAGAACCATTGGAAATAATGCCAACATTTGCGACATGTGATGAGGATGGCATGATTTCTGTGCATGGATCTGATAATTCAGATGAAGTATCGGCTTTCTCTATAGACACTAATGCAAGGACCTCTTTCACTAGTTTGAGAGGGATTTTGGACCTCGGATTTATCCTTGTTTCGCTTCTAATTTTATCAATTATGGCATGGAATATTACCGACGCGATTCGGAAGGGCGAAGTATTCTGATTTTTGCTATACCAATCATGGCCTATTTGTTTTTTCAAGGGCAGCATTTACGAACCTCCTACATAGTGGTCCAGTCCTAGCGCAAGCGATGGATGTGTCCCGATGGCGAAGAGAGGTATGATGGACCAATATATGGACATCAAAGCAGAACACACAGATTCTGTCCTATTCTTCCGAATGGGAGATTTCTATGAACAGTTTCACGAAGATGCAGTAGTAACATCAGAAGTTCTGGGTCTAGCTCTAACCAGTAGAGACAAAAAAGCAGCAGAACCAATTCCTATGGCTGGTTTTCCTTGGCACGCATTAGAAGATAATCTCAGACAAATGCTCCAAGCAGGTTACAAAGTATGCGTTGCAGAACAAGAGGAAGAAGTTAGGGAAGGTGCGAAATTATTGGAGAGGGTTGTAACTAGAATATACACTCCAGGTTCACTTTACGAAGAGAGTTTGATCGGAACTGACGAAGTTGCTGGACTAGCAGCAATTTCTACCAAATCAGATGGCTTGGGTTTAGCAATATTGGATGCATCTACTGGATGTGTTTGGACAATTGAACACCACGGTGATGAAAGGTGGTCTAGGCTTCTAGATGATCTATTGCGTAGTAATCCGCGAGAATTGATTTTTTCACCTAGAGATGCCGATAAAGAAGAATTTAGAACTGTAATATCTCAATTGGACAACGTTACACTTTCGCAACATACATCGTCAAAAAGAAAAGGCCAAGACGCTCTCAAAAGCATCCTAGAAGTTGCTGATTTAGGACATATAGACTTGGGAGATTCGCCACTTGCTATGGATGCGGCTGGTCTTGCTGCAGACTACCTTGCAGCGATGCATATTGTAGATTCTATCGATTTCAAAGAAATCGAGATAATGCGTCCTGAAGGAAATATGATAATTGATCAAACAACCCTTCGGAATCTAGAATTAACTCACACTCTATCTGGAGAAAAGGAAGGGTCGTTACTTGGAGCGATAGACAAATGTCGCACCTCGATGGGCAGAAGAATGCTCAAGCAGTGGATTTTGAGACCACTGGCGAAAAAGCATTCGATAGAAGAGAGACAGGATGCTGTTGCCACCATTGCAAGGTCTTCAAGAAGATTAGATGAACTTAGAGATTGTCTAAAAGGACTACGAGATATGGAGCGACTTGCAACACAACTTTCCTACAATAGGTCTGCAGGTAGAGACCTGGTAGCGATTGGATTGGCATTGGAAAGAATGCCTCGATTGAAATCACTTTGCTTAGAAGTTGATGATCCCCTTCTAACTAGAATATCTGAAGAACTTGATGCTCTTGACATGATGAAAATAGATATCCAAGCTAATCTCAAAGATGAACAGCCACTAACGATGCGAGATGGAGGAATTATTCGAGAAGGAATAGATAGCAAACTTGACGAGTTGAGAGAGGCTGCTGCAATTGGGCATAAATGGTTCAAGGACCTAGAAGTGAGGGAAAGAGCGAGGTTAGAGATACCATCCCTAAAGGTCAGGCATAATCGACAAATTGGATGGTACATAGAAGTGACAAAAACGCACCTAGGGAAAGTTCCAGAGGATTGGAATAGACGACAACAGATGACAAATGGGAACCGTTATGTGACCGAAGAATTGGTTGAATGGGAGGACAAACTAGTCACTGCTGCAACCAAAGCGAATGCTATCGAATATGATATGTTTAGAGATTTGAGGGATAGATGTAGAGAAAAGTCTCGAATCCTAGGGATGATTAGTTCTTGTGTAGCTCAGATTGATGTGCTCCAATGCTTTGCTGAAGTTGCAAGAAATCGTTCATGGACAAGACCGGTGATTCATGAAGACACAAGGCTAATCGCCAAAGGTTTACGACACCCTGTTTTAGAAGTTCAATCCGGCTTTGTACCAAATGATATTCGACTTGATAATAAGCGCAGATTTTTGTTGATTACCGGACCCAATATGGGTGGTAAATCAACTCACCTTAGATGTGCTGCACTTCTATCGGTTCTTGCTCAATCCGGTTCATTTGTTCCAGCAAACAGTGCCCAAGTTGGTTTAGTGGACAGGATTTTCACACGAGTTGGTGCTTCTGACGACATAAGAAGAGGACGTTCAACATTCATGATGGAGATGATGGAAGTAGCGCATATTCTCAAAAGGGCCACAGATAAATCACTGATTTTATTAGATGAAATTGGAAGAGGAACTTCAACTTTTGACGGATTATCAATCGCTTGGTCGGTCACAGAGGACATCTGTAAACGGATACAGGGAAGGACGTTGTTTGCAACTCATTATCACCAGTTAATTGGCCTTGAAGGCGAAGCATCCGGTCTAGTAAATGTTCATGTCCAAGTTGCTGAATCTGATGGTGAATTGAAATTCTTGCACACAGTTGCAGACGGTCCATGTGATGATTCATACGGTGTTCAAGTCGCAGCATTAGCTGGACTTCCAAGACATGTGGTAGAGCGTTCAAATGATTTACTTGGATTTTTGGAAAAACAAGCACATGGCGCCAAAGCTGGCGAAAAGGGCGCCCCAACTGCTAGAAGTGTAGGTCAATCATCCCTACTAGGATTTGTTGGACAACCCCAAATTAGAGTTGAAAAAGACCCTATAGGAGATGCTCTAAAGAAAGCATTAGCAAATACAGACCCTGACATTATGAGTCCTAGGCAAGCCCATGAAGCACTCTATGAGTTACAGAAAATTCTGGAGGGAAGAAAATGAGTGAGCCATCTAGAATAAAGCAACTTGATGAGCGAACAATTGGCCACATCGCAGCAGGTGAAGTTGTTGAAAGACCTGCACAAGTGGTAAAGGAATTAATTGAAAATTCAATTGATGCAGGTTCTTCTACAATCACTATCGAAATCGAAAGAGGAGGTTTCGATTTAATCAGAATTTCAGATAATGGCTCTGGAATACATGAAGAAGACCTACCTCTATCATTGGATAGACATGCAACAAGCAAGTTAGCGACTGAAGAGGACCTTGCAGAAATTGGAACATTAGGCTTCAGAGGAGAGGCTTTAGCCAGTATCGGAATGGTAAGTAAACTGACAATTTCCAGTAGGCCTGCAAAAACTGAAGGTCGCCAAATAGTAATGGATAATGGAGACAAAAGCCAAATCCAGCCGATAGGAATCGCAGAAGGTACTGTTATTGAAGTCTCGAATATTTTTGCAAATCAGCCCGCAAGGTTAGCATTCCAGAGACGACCTGCAACTGAAACAAGCAGGGTGGTGGATGTTGTAGTCTCTCATGCAATTAGTCATCCCGAAGTTGGATTCAGATTAATCAGTGATGAAAAAACGATTCTAGAAGTTCCAGTTGTTGAGGATTTGGAAGACCGTTTGTATGACGTTTTAGGCAGACAAGCCGGGAAAATGATTCAAATCTCATCTCCGCCATCAGATTCTGATGCACCAGGAGATGAAAATTGGAGCGGATGGATCTCGACTCCAGATATAACTAGAGGAAAAGGCGATGATGTTCACATTTTAATCAATGGAAGACCGGTTGCTGCACAACCATTTTTGCAATCTATACGCAGAGGTTACAAGACAAGACTAATGCAAGGAAGGCATCCTGTTGCTGTATTGATGCTAGAATTGCCAAAAGGTGAAGTTGATGTAAATGTTCATCCTACAAAAAGAGAGGTTCGCCTAAAAAATTCATGGAGAGTCCTTGAAAGACTTGAACGTTCTATATCCTATACACTTGAATCAACTCCGACAGAACCAGAATCTAGTGGAGGAATTACTGGAATCACATCTCTTTCACCTCAAACTGAAGAAAAAAGAGTTGTGGAAAAGCCCGCATGGGCCCAATCCGCACAAATATCCCTCACTGGTGAGAAAGCCGTTGAGATAAAGAAAAAGGACAAGCCAAGGCCCATTTCTCAACCGGAATCATCTCAGAAAACCATTACAGGAATTAAGCCGATTGCTCCCGCTTTATCAATTGGCGAAAGAAGTCTGCACAGACATGCTGGTTTAGAAACAGAGGATATCGATAAGACAGAGCCTTTGGGACCAGTGATTAACGAATTACCTGAAATGGAACCATTAGCCCAATTTGCAGACTCCTACATCGTAGTGCAAGCAGGAGAAGAATTGCTTTTGATTGACCAGCATGCATTACATGAAAGGGTTCGATATGAAAGGCTAAGACACGATGAAAGCCTTTGGCAAGCGCAAGAGAGGATTGCTCCCGTACCTCTAGATTTAGATGCGAGACAAATAGCAAGGCTTGAAGCTAGAATAAACGACCTAACTGATATCGGATTTGTCATTGAAAAAAAGGCCGCTGGATATTCTATAATTAGCGCTCCTGCATTGTTATCAGCAAGTGAATTAGAACCATTTATTCATGATATCCTACTCGATATGACAGAAGAGGGGGCTCCAATAGAAACAATTGAAGGTCGTAAGGACCACCTTGCTTTCTTGAATGCATGCAGGGGTGCTGTAAAGGCAAATGAAAAATTAAATTTATCTCAAATGAGAAGACTATTGGATGATATGAGAAGAATACCTAACCCATGGGCTTGTGTACATGGAAGGCCGACTGCAATGCGTATTCCACTAAATGCGCTAGACCATCATTTTGGCCGTCACGGTTGAACTCTTACTTTTAGCCCACAATCAATTAATTGTTCTAGATATGAAGGCCATGCAACTCTATGTAGTTCTGCACCTTCAACCAGCCCACCAGAAATGGATGCTAGGATTACTGCAGTCATCTGTATACGATGGTCACCATATGTTTCGACAATACCTATTGGCCGCAGGGGTTTTTGTCCACCCGGCACTGTGATTCCATCTGAATTGATTGTTGATTTTATTGAAAATTTTGAAAGCATTTCCGATGTTCTAAGTATTCGGTTAGATTCTTTGTAAGCAGCATGTTCTGCTCCGGTTATTTTACCTCCTTCACCTAATGCTAACCAGGCGGCCATTGGAGTAATTAGATCGTTAGAGTCTCGAAGCTCAGAATCATCTAAGAAATGCCCTATTGAATCCGAATTATCAGGTTCGTTCTCCACATTTAGACCTGCCAATTTCGCGAACGCCATCATTGAGGCATCTGAAGGAATTACAACATCTGGACATGAAACCTGCCAAGGCCTCCCTGGAGTGGTTGCTCCGGTTAACTTGCATAAATCCCAAGTTAATGCTGAGTGGTTTCTTGACACTGCTTCACCTTTCGCAATTATTGAAAATCCATTTGTCCGAGGTGCCATCAACATAATTGATGAATGAAATTGAGAAGTTTTTGAGACTTCAATTTCTACAGATTTAAGGTCGAATGGACCCTGAATTAACATTGGATATTCACTATTTTTACTTCCTGATTTTACTTCAACGCCTAATGACTTTGGCAAATGTAAGGAACTCCTTGCACGTAGGCTTGAGTCACCATCTAACGCAATAGGAAAGTCACACGTAGCGGCTTGCCCAATCAAGAATCTGAGTGCAGTTCCACTGTTTTTGCAATCTAGTTTTGAAGGTGGGGGATTCAACTCCCCTCCAGTCATAACCCTACCATCCCAATCGATTCCTAAATCGATTAAGCAATCGATCAATGCTTGAACATCTTCACCAATCTCCCACATTGAAATTTTAGTTGGTGAAGAATCCATGCTTGCAAGGGTTAACCAACGCATGGAATGGCTTTTTGATGGCGGAAGTTTCAACCTCCCTACAAGGCTACTAGGTTGGATTTCCAACACAGAATTTTGGCGAGGTGAATCATGAAAGACATGGTTAGTATCCCCTCCCATGTATCTGCCAGCATGAACTAACTGATGAAGGCATCCAATGCACATGTTGAAGTGCATCATTTGTTTAGCGCTCACTATGGTCACGGACGCACTTAATCGGCCTCTGCGTGACTTGAGGATATCTCTAACAGATAGATGTAACATGAGATGCAGATATTGCATGCCAAGAGAGCATTTTGATTCTCACCAATTCCTTTCAAAGAGCGAAATACTGTCTTATGAAGAATTAGCATTTATTGTCGAATCTTTAGTCCCATTGGGTTTACAAAAAATCCGACTCACTGGAGGCGAACCACTACTTCGGAGAGATATCTGCGAATTTATCAAAATACTTCCACAGGATTTGGATTTAGCAATGACAACAAACGGATTATTGCTGGAAAAGTTTGCCAAACAATTAGCGGCATCTGGTCTAAAACGTGTAACTGTATCTCTTGATGCGCTAGACTTAGAAACTTTCCAGGCAATGGGAGATACAAATGAAACCCCAGAAACGGTGTTACGTGGCATTGAAGCCGCTAGAATGGCTGGTTTGAAAGTCAAAATAAATACCGTCATTAGAGCTGGATACAACGAACATTCGGTTGAGAAAATTGCTGAGAGATTTTTTGGAACCGAAGTTATTGTTAGGTATATCGAATTTATGGATGTAGGTGAAACTAATTCATGGAATACAAGAGAGGTCCTCACAGGTGAAATGATGCGCGGGATGCTGGAAGGCTTGGAATCTATTCAACCGAATCACACTGGGGAAGTCGCAAATAGATACAGACGAGGTTCTCAAGAAATCGGTTTCATTGAAAGTGTTTCAAAGCCATTTTGTGGAGAGTGTAATCGTGCAAGAATAAGCGCAGATGGTTCGCTATACACATGCTTGTTCGCATCTAATGGAAATGATCTCAAGTCTATACTTAGAATGGGTGCAAGCAAAGGACAAATCGCAGAAGCAGTTCGAAACATCTGGTCAAAAAGAGACGATGCCTATTCTGAAAACCGGGGCAAGATTTCCAACGATAAGGTCGAAATGTCGTTTATCGGCGGCTAGACTGTTGTTGGTAGTTTGATTGTGGCTAGAATTGTATTGCTACCTTTGTCCACAAGTTGGAATATGTGATCACCGTTATTGCATTCAATGAGTTCACAATTGATTACAAAGTAATCGCCTTTAGTCACGGACCAGCCCGCATCTCTATCATGGAATGAAATGTTTGAACCAACTGTTCCATAAACATCTGAATCATCAACGAACCCATAATGTTCTTTCAAACTCTGTCCTGTTTGATTAACTATTGACCATTCGACCTTGGAAGGATCAAGTGCTTGGTCAATACTTGTAATCGATACTACATGATAACCATTCGAGAGTGCTCTTACCGAAATGGATGCCTTTGGGTCTGCCTTCTCAACATTGTCTAGAGTTGTTGACATCATTACGAAAACCATGCTAGTCAACAATACGGTGATTGCTAGCAATAGAACAGTCGCGATGACTGGGCTTACCGCCTCATCGTCTCTGTTCATGGTGATGCCTATCAGACAAATGACTTGAATCAACCGCTTATTTTTGATACATTTGCTCGATTCTGTCTAGTTTATTCATCAGATAACCCAGAACATCTTCCTGCAGGTAACTGCTCTCCAAATAATTCCTTTAGTTAGACGATTGAACATAATATTCAACATCCAATCTGGCAGACGGAAAAGCAAACTTCCAATCTTAAATGAACGCTTTGAATTTGCCATAACTTTACCCATCTGCTTTTTCCAAATCTTTTCGTATTCTTCCAGAGGCATTCCTGATTTTAGATGTTCAACAATTACATTACCCGCAATTCTACCACCGATCATTGCAATAGTAATTCCTGCACCGTTTGATGGTAAAACCATGCCTGCGGAGTCTCCAACGAGCATGTAATTTCCTTTGACAAATTGCTTTATTGTCCCGGACATGGGCAGAGAACCTGCCCCCTTAAACGTGATTTCGCCATCATATTTCGCAATAAATTCATCTGTATATTCGTTCAGACTTTTACCTTTGGAGAAGCTCTTTTGTATGCCGAGTCCAATATTTGCACCACTTGATTTTGGGAACATCCAAGCATATCCCCCTGGTGCCATAGATCCGAAATGAAGTTCAACAGCATCCCCAAAATCACCATCCATCAAGACGAATTTTACTGGAATTTTTGTAGATTTTTCAGTCCAATAATCCTTGCGCACCACACCATTATGGCCACCTGCGTCTACGATTACTTTGGCAGTGTATACATCGCCATTCCTCAAAATCACTGAGTTTTCTTCCACTTTGTCGACCCTTGAATCAACGAGAAAATCTGCTCCAGATTCTTTTGCAAGTTGCACTAAGAATTCATCATGGGCAACTCGATTGAGAACATATCCATCAAAATCAAACTTTAACGGCTTACCAGATGGAGGCACAATATGCATTTCTTTCGAGTGACGAGAAATTGCATGTTCAGGTGTTTGAAACAAATCATCCATATCGGGAACATTAGGACACAGTCTGCGCATTTCATCATTGGTAGGCACTAATTCTCCACACTGCAGAGGAGAACCAATCGGTTCTCTTCGGTCAATAACCAAAACATCAGCACCACCCTGTGCTGCATATCTTGCGACTGTGCTACCTGCAGGACCACCACCAATAACGATTACTTCTCTATCGAAAGATTGAGCCATAACAAGACCTCACTTGTGTCTATTTTGTACCATATCGACTAGATGTTTAAGCAATTGCTTTGCATCACAATCTGGGAAGAAATCAAGATTCTGCATAGCCCTCTCTAGATGATTTTGGATTAATATCTCCGTATAGTTAAGACTCTCTCCAAAATTTAACAAAGAAATAAATTCATCAAACAATGAATCTTCGAAGTTGTGTAAAATTTCTGCAAATCTTGTCCTTTGGTTTCCATGAAGGATCGTCAATGCATGAATGATTGGTAAGGTCATTTTGCCTTCATATATGTCTGAGCCTCTTGGTTTGCCCATTCTTTCATCTCCTCGAATGTCCAATAGATCATCAACCAACTGGAAAGCAATTCCAATTTGCATCCCAAATTCGAATAGTTTCTCACATGACTTTGCATCACTATTTGCGATTAATCCCGCACCTTTACAACCCGCTGCAAATGGACCTGCTGTTTTGCCACTTACAATGTCGAGATAATCTTCTGGTGATGTTGCCATGTCTAAAATATGGTCTATCTGAGTAAATTCTGCACTAGCTAATCTTGAACAATAATGTGCCATTACATCTACTACATCTTTGTCGTATCTACCACCCAATCCAAACCCTTGAGAAAACAACCAGTCGCCTGCTATTATCGCTTTAGCCTGTCCATACTTTGCATGTATTGTATCATGCCCTCTCCTTGTTAGCGATTCATCATTGATGTCATCGTGAACTAAACTCGCTGTGTGAATGAATTCATTCGACATTGCAAATGGCATTATTTCATCCAAGTCTTGACCACCAGCTAACTCATATGCTAGAATGACCATGATAGGACGAATTCTCTTTCCTCCAGCGAGAACAACCTGACCAGAAACTTCTGCAACTTCCCCAAATGTGGATGATTGCTCTTCAATTATGGCTTCGAGATTTGCATTAACTAAATCTCGAATCGCATCAATCTTGTCAAGTGCCTCATTGTCCTCCATGAACCTCCCACAAGGGTCGCCTTCTTAACGAGTGGCTGACGCCCACAACATGCCGGCATCGCTGGCCGAGGTGTGGAAATGAGTGGAGAAAACCGCTTTGAAATATTGCTTGCTCCTGAAATTGGAGACGGGGTAAACACACACGTGCAAAAATTCGTAGACAGTTCACCTGATGAACTAGAGTTAATCATTAAGCCAGTACCACATGTTGAAACTGCTTTGGAATTGCTAATTGATGGACATGCAGACATTGTCCCTGTTTCTGGCGAATGGTGGTATAATAATCGAAGCAGGGATTTTTCTTCCGAATTGGTTTTACCAAGGCGTGAGCCTACTAGGGTCTTGGTAGGTGAAGATAAACCTGAATACATACCCAAAAATGGAATTATTATTGCTGACTGTGAGGTTTTGAAACGTCAAATGCTACGCCTAAGAAATGACTTACAAGTCAAACTACCATCTGACTACGAAGATGCACCTGAAGACGTTTTTGAAAGGGTAGAATGGCTTGAGGAGTTAAGAGATAATGGAGATATTGATGGTTTCATTACAACTAGAATACTTCATTCAACTCTAAAGAGCAAGCCTAGAAGACATACATTAGGAATGCAGAGGAAAGATGATGCAAGGTCACGGTTTATTCCGATTCCTCTAGAAGGATACACGATTTTATTGACAAGAAAGGATTTCCCTGGATCACGTTTTTCCAGAGTAATTGACATGGGTGCAGCACTATCTTTCCGTTTAGAATTGACAGTTCTTGACAGCATTGAAGAAAATATGAGAGACAAAATTGGGCTCATCATTGAACAAAGAAAGATTAGAGCCATAATGCAAGATGTTGGAAATAGAGGTAAATCAATTGGTTCAGAGAACCCGCTAAAAGAGTGGAAAACATTCTCCGGAGGTGAAACACATCAAGGTCCTAAAGATTCAGACCCTCGAATCGATGTGATATTGGAAACAATTAGTACAGATGGGAGTGTTACAACAAGCGTGGAGAGAATTTTCCCGATTGATGAAAGCCACTCCGGAATTCAAAATCTAGTTGTAAATTGGCAACATATAATCAAAATAGCTAGAGAGACGCCTCAAGAGGAAAAACGTGGCCGTATGAAGCAGTTGATGGATGATTACGTAGAGGAATTGGTATCTAAAGGAAGATTGTCCGAAGACAAAATCTATGCACCGCTTTTCAAAGAAGAGGATTATAATTAATCAATTCAAATCATCACCAGATAATTCTCTGATTTTTGCTCTCTGAAGTTCTATGTTTTCAGGATCACGTTCGTCGCCTGCAAGAATCAAATCGTATCCATTGTTGTTTAGTTCCCTTTGTAATTCAATCAATTCAACCGGTGCGTTAGCGTCTACTACATCAGCAATAGATTCGTCTACTTCTCTTGCATATGCTTCCCAAGAGCCAGATAATTTCAGTAAATCTTTGGTCATTCTCTCAATAATATCAACTGCAGATGGCGGCCTTGCCATAGCACCCTGGATTCTTTGGACAGCATCATTGTGTAATGCACGGAGTTCTCCCAATCTAGTTGCTGCACCTATAATTTGAGTTACCATTAATTCTCTATCACCAGATTTGACTAATTTTTTCCTTGCTCTTTCTAAATCTCTTTTTAATTCTGAAGAACCTGCAATAATGGCATCTTGAATACTTGCAACTTCATTCAATATACCCTGAATGGATCCGACACGATCTCTCATTTCTTCTTCTAGGCGCACTTCTTCTCGCCTAAGGTCCTGTCTAACAGAATCGATTATTCCGGAAGCCAATGCTGTCGCCTCTTTTAGCGATGTTTTTGCAGCCCTCTCATAGCGCCCCATGTTTCGGCCTCAACCTTCGTTCACTAATGACCCGTTTCAAGGTGTTGATTTCAAAAGGTGATAATTTAGTCGCTCATTCGGTATTTTCACCCACGTAATAGGGCTTTTTTCCACTTCAGCGAGGTGTAACCTCAAATATGGAGAGGAGTGGAGGAACTTTCAGAGGTATGCGGATGGAGGACAAGCAAACCCTACTTTCTGAACTTCATCGGGCAAGATTAGACCGCCTGAAAGAAATCTGTGCACAGCATGGAATTTCGAAAAATGGTTCGGTAGAAGTTCTCCGTGCTAAACTGATTGCTGAACTTGTTCTAAACGAGTGGGACCTTTCTGCTGAAGGGATTATGGCAATTTTGAACAATGACCTCGGAGACATATTGGCAGTGTTCGGTGTCAAGAAATCAGGTTCTATTCGAGAGAGAAGACAAAGACTATTCTTGCACCTAAACCATGATGCTAAACAATTGACACCTGAAAAATTGGATACATTGTCCAGGGATCAATTGCATGAATTGTGTTCAAGACTAGATTTACCTAGATCTGGTACAAAACAAGCCCTACTTATGCGAGTTGCAGGTGTTTTGACAGCACAATCAGGTTCTTGGGGAGTTATCAAGAAGAGTTTGCGAAGGCCGCGAGGAAAGCCCAAGTTGATTGAAATCCCATTCCCTTCAGATGAAGATAACGTTCCTAGAGTTGTAGTTTTGACCCCTGCTCCGGTCATAGAAGTACCTGAAGCGATATCTATTGATATTGACGAAGTAGAAGAGGTTCCTGTAGTAGAGATAATCGATAAGGAACCTGTAGCAATCTCAACAGAACCAGTTGTAGAGCAAAGGGAGGTCCCGCTGCCGCCAGAAATTGTAACTTCTCCACCAAAAGTTACTACATCTGTGATGGAAATAAAAGGAAGAATTGCTGAAATCGATGCACTTTGCAGAGACTTCTTGTTAGTAGGAAAAGTCGAAGATTCAGAAGATGTAAATGCGTTTATATCGAGTCTCACAACTTATGGCTTTGAAATAGATGGAGCAGATGTAATTGATTTTGTTAAAGGAAGATTACTTTATCTAAACGACATGGCAAACCAAGAAAGAGATGCCCTTCAGTCAATGCCTAATTCCTGGAGAGAAAGAGAGGCTTTGAGAAAATTCGAGGATGTTAGATCTCGCCTTAGAGAAATTTTACCGGAAATCATCGCCAATAGTGATGGAGAGATGATCAAGGCAAGAATGGCTTTCGAAGAAAAAGCAAGACAAATGAATCTTGACCTCAGATTGCCATCGGTTTCAGGAAGATTGCATGCGCTATTCGATTTGCAGGTTTCATTGGATGACGAAATTGCCGCATCCAATCCAAAGAATGCTCGAAGAACAAGAGTAATTCGATTACTGCAACATGGTGCGATTCATCTATCCCCTAATGATAGAATAACCCTTGACCGACTTGAAAGAAATATAGAAGGATTTGAGCAACTGGTTGAAACAATTCTTGAGAAATCAGAAGGAAATTTTGGTGAATCACAACAGACACTTGTAGTCAGATTCTTGGAAAAGAAAGGATATGATGTTAACAATGCCGAATTGAGACCTAGAGTTGTTGCTGCCGCAGGAGTAATTGGCGCTGAATTAGGCTACATATCCCCTAGTGAGATTCCTAGACTAGCGCCAGGAATCAAAGTTAGTGACACTGAGGTTGATTCAATTATTACTGATTTGAAGAGGTTAGCTCAACAGTTCAAATCAAAAGATGAAGAAGAGCACGAAGATATCGAATTAGGGGAATCGGTAGCAGATGCTGCTGAAAGAGTAAACTCAATGAGAAAGAGAATCGATGGCGTAGATGATTTACTAGCCAGACTGAAACTATCTCATGATTAACGAGATGCGTAGTAACCTTGGATAACCTTAGTTACAGTTTCGATATCTCTGATATCTCTATTCAATAGATCTCCCAAAATTTGCTCCCTTTGTTTAACGTGTTGTTCAAACTGAGCCGGGGTAATTCCAGCAGCGGTGCAAATTGTTTCTCTCATCTTTGAAGGAATACCTGTTTCTTCGATTCTATCTGTAGCGGCATTATACTTCCAAATAGCATTCAGTCTAGGTTTATCCCCTTCCATACCGGCTACTTCAGCAACTTCTGTAATCTTCCTAGCAGTTTTCCCATTTACATACAATCTGGCTTGAATAATAATCAAATCCAATCCAGTAAGCATAATTGGAGGCACGTTCATTGGAGGATTGATCATTCTAGTAATGGTCTCCATTGCCGTATTTGCGTGCAATGAACCGAACGAACCATCGTGACCAGTATTCATTGCTGTAAGCAAGGTTGCACATTCACTGGACCTTACTTCACCCACAATTATTCTATCAGGCCTCATACGAAGACTCGACTTTAGACAATCGTTCATGTCAACTTCAGGAGTACCATCTGGTCTCTCTCTGCGAGTCTCCATTCTTAGCCAGTGGTCGTGATAAACCTGCAATTCAGCAGTATCTTCTACAGTAAGTAGTCGCTTATGCCAAGGAATATACATTCCAAGGCAATTCAATGTCGTTGTTTTACCAGAACCGGTTCCACCTGCGATAACGAAGTTAGCTGGCCTACTATCAAGACCTTCAATCCAAACCCACATCATTGCAGCAAGTCGAAGATTAACTGTTCCGAATTTAATCAAGTCAATCATTGTTAATGGATCTTCACGGAATTTTCTGATTGTAAGAGTTGGACCGTCCGGTGATACAGGAGGTATTGTGCCATTTACACGGCTACCATCTGGAAGGCGGCCGTCGAAAATTGGAACCAATCCAGGTCCATCTCCGAGTGGAACAGAAGTAAATGCAGCAATATTCTTCGCAACCTCAAGACCTTGTTGGTCATCTACCCAAACATTTGTTCTACACATGCCATGATCTCTGTGTGCAACTTTGACACATTGTGCCCCACCATTATACATGACTTCTTCCAAATTGTCATCTTCTAGAAGGACTGCTAGATTGCCATAAGGGTTGGGTTCAACTCCTCCATCTACGTGATACATTGGAGATGGGTGATTGGGCTCCATGTATACAGTTACTCTTCCATATTGTTCCAAAATTTTCTCCATAATCTAACCTCCAATTACTAAGACTCCAACGTGATAAATCGTCATAGAAACTGCCATCCAAAGCGGCGCCCACCAAAGAGCATGACGCATTCTGCCTAGCATCCTTCCGCTTACTGAAATAGCAACGAAAGAAGCAGCACCAAAGAATAGAGTAAATGATGTATTGAAAGATTCAAGTTGGAAACCTTGAGTTCTTGGTGCGAATAGACCAACGATAAATGCAATCAGGAAAGGAAGACCGACTGATACAAACATGATAATTAGGATTGAGCGCCCCATCAAATCCGACTCTCTACGGTTCATTAAATCGTTGAGCCTTTCATAGTCACGAGACATGTCTGCGAGGATATTCTGCAGCGGAGCATCTTGTTCTATAGCAGTTGACATCAGGTGCATTACCCTTTGAACTTGAGCCGACCTTGATTTAGTTGCGAAACTTGCCAATGCTGAATCGAAGGATGATGCATGACTTTCTGCTAAAGTTTCTCTGAGTAGTTTTCCAAGTGTTCCATTATTTCTGTCTGCTTCAGCCATCATAGCTTGCTGCAAACCAAGACCTGCACCTAGGGAATCTGAAATTGCCTCTAACATGGCAGGCAAATCATTCTCAATACCTCTCCTTCTAACTCTCTCTAAAATAGGTGGTATTCCACCAATTGAACATGCAACTCCAAGTGTGATAATAAACAGAAGGAGTGGTTCATTTCTAAACATTTCAAGGATTGAGAATAGCATAGATCACAACCCCGGGTCTTTTGTGTGAGCCTTTAGCCCAATCATTGCCATACCAAGTAAGGTTAGGAATAAGCCAACATTAACGATGCTCATGATAAGTCCTTGATCCATTGGACCAAACAATTCCTCAGCATCCTCCATCAATTGTGGAGCGATTCCTAGGATAGAGAGAATAATTGGGCCAATCATACCAATTGACAGTAGGGTTTCTGGAACACCGCCTAACTCCTCAATATACTCCTTAACACTCTCCGTCCTTGATTCTTCCATCCGTTCTCCTTGTTTTCTTAGAGTCTCGATAATATCTGTGTTTTGTGTGACGTTGTTCAACATCGTGTTCAATACACGCTTGTAGCCATCTGTCTCTGCTTTCTTCAACAATATCCTGAGTTCTTTTTCTAAGGGCCGTCCTTTGTTGATATTCTCCATGAGGCCTGCAAAATCTTTGGAGATAATTCCATATCCTCCTTGTGAGATAGAATGTATTGCAGCTTCTAAACCAACTCCCGAGCCCATTAGAACATCTAAGGTTCTAATCACGTAAAGGACCTCACGGGATTCGTCTAGTGAACGCATAAAATCACCATCATCTGATGTCTTCAATTAACTCGAATGTGTAAATTTTTTCAGAACCATCGTAGTCGATTTTTCCGAATAAGCACTTTACATCCCTCTCTTCAAATGGGTCGTGGATGTAAGGTTGACCGCTTCTGAACATTTTCAAGATCTTCTTATAATCTTCAAAATCCATTTCTCCTCTTACAGTGTATACTGCAGATTCAGCTCCTTCATCAACCAAATCATCTCCTTCTCCACCATGTAGAACAGTTCGAGTCATTCTTCTCGAAATAGAGACGCTAATGTCTGCATTTGGTAGTCTCAACCAATCTGAACTCGAAGTACCGCTCGCCGGTCGAATGAAGAAATCCGTTCCTGCCATGTGCCCACCTTTAACCAGCGAGAACGCGATTGGAACTTGAACCTGTTGGAGTTAGAAAATTAATTTGTTATCTTAAACCAACCAAACCTTGGTTCATGAACTGTGCCATCTTCTGTCAAATCGTCCAATGCAGATTCTGATGCATCTCGATCGTGACCTCTGGCCGCCGCATTGGAAAGGAGAGTATCGAAATCGACTCCCTCGCCTTGATCCAGTCTAGAAATTAAATCTAGAAGCACCTGTGTCAAATCTGTTTCTACAGCATTATTTTCATCATTTTGGGAAATTTCAGTTTCTTCTTCAACCTTGAGACTAGATTGAGGAGGATTATTGGAATTAAATGATGGGACCTTATCCTCTGCAATGTCCAATGCATTCATGATGTTCAAGCGATATGGTTCTACGTCAATATCGCCGTAGTGTTCCCCTGCCAAGAGAATACCTTCTCTCATATTTTCAGGGATATCTGCTGCAGCTAGAGCATCTGCTGTCTTTTCGAGTGAACTTGATTTTTCGAGCATATCCATTCTCTCCAACATACCCTGGCTGGCTTTTACCAACCAATTTCTGTAAACTTCCCTAGTTACAACAGCTGCTTCTTCTGGACGAAGACTTGTGTAAACCGCTCCCTCTTCATTCTGGAAATAGCGAGCCTTGGCTGTCATCAAGAGCATTATTGATTCTCCATCCTCAATCCTAGAGGACAACTGTATGGTTAATTCCCTCATTGATTCTGAGGCATAGTCGCCTACTGAAAAGAAGTGGAGACCAGAAGGGTCTCTAAGTTGGCCTTGCCATAGGGTTGAGCCATTAGAGGTCTCTCTTGGGTCTAATCTTTCCAACATACCTGCAACTAGAACCCTGTTAACTTTGGCTCCTAATTTTGTAATTATGAACATAGGGTCAAATTCCCCAGAACCTTGTTGGCTCAATGTTGAATCAGTAAATTCTGATGCCAACATATGCCAAGCAGGCTGCCTTCTAACTCTTCGAGCAGGCTGCAATCAAACCACCCCCCAACTTGTACGAAGTTCGGCAGCAGCCAAAACCGAATCCGCTTCGATTAGCTGAGCATCATCTGAAAGTAGCATTGCACCTTGTTCGTCGACAATTGTTCTACCTCTAGCTACTAGTTCTCTTCCAAGAAGCCTTTCTCTTAATTCTTGAATAAATTGCATACTTCCGTTTTCAGCAATGCTTGAAGAAATTTCTTCTTGAGTCATTCCTGTTAAAGACTCAGATGCTTCTTTGTTAACTATCAAAGATATCGTAGACTTTCCATTGTCTAGAACCATCCGCAATCTTAGATCTTTGTTGCCTTCCTGTGCGCCATGTGTTGCACATTCACCATCTCTCAACACTCTACGACATTCTGGGCAACGATATATGATTCCTGAATCCTCTCTTATTGAAACCACATTACCTTGAGTTGAAATTCCAACCCTACTAGCACCAGTTACGAGTTCCTCTAAATTTACTTCTACGAAATTGTTTGTAAGGTCAACATCATTACCCCAAGGAGCAGCAGCAAGCACTTCTATTTGCGATTGGTTATCAACCGTGATATCTGGAACTCCTTGCCATGCCCGAACACGTGCACCCTTGATTCTTACAACAATTGGTGTTGATTCAAAATCAAAGGGAGGCTCTTCCCACATTGAACTTCGACATTTACCAGTAGGGTCTGCTACATCTCCGGACCAAACACTCTTTGATTCTCCATCCTTGCCTTGGAAATCTCTTCTGATCATTTTTTGTATTTCAACTACGATTTCAACATCCCTTGAACCGTCTCTCAAATCTTCGATTTTACTTACCGAGCGAGCGACCAAATCTTCAGCTGATGCGAAATTAGAATCATGGAAAATCTCTATTCTAGACGATGAACCAATATTAATTTCAGGAGTATCTCGGAATACATTGATTTGAGCATTCTCTATTTTCAAGAGCGAACCCACTTCATGGTCAAAGGATTCCCATGAAAGGAATCCTATGGCACCTGTATCATCTGCAATGCGCCCTCTGACAACATCTATTGAACCCGAACCATCTTTGCGATGAATTACATCATTCCTGGTTGCGAGTAAACGACCTACAACTGTTACTGAACCTTCGGATTTTATACTGCTAATTTCAACCGGCTCACCAGGAGTGGAGACTGTTCTAACACCCTCCCTCAAGACTACAACTCTGCTCGCTTGATTGACGTTAATACTCATGCGACCCTGATATTCATTCACAGATACACCCTCTAGCCTTACGACTGCACCTGGGGCAAGGTTCGGATTATTTCCCCAATCCTTGTATTCCCATCTGGTTCTTTCTCCACCCTCAGACCAAGGTTGGTCTTCGATTAGACCGTAAGGTACTATCTTCTCTTCTCCCCTAACCATTGTTGTTCTAGGGTTGTGAGTTACCACTTCAACCTCAATCTCTACGTTCTTATCGTCACCAGATAGGTCGGATAATTTGTCAACTTTCTTTATTGGTAATGATTGTCTCTGATTTCCAGAGGATTGTTGCTTACTTTGTGTAGGAACTCCCGTATCTGATTGAAATCTTCTGAGTACAGAACGCATTGCATCTTCAGGCGGTATCAAGAAATCTTTCTCATACCTTGCAAAGGCTTCTGCTACTTTTTCTGGGTCCGCTTCTGGAACCTGATTGATCACTTCTGCAACATGTGCATCGTAATCAGACATTAGGAACACCTCGACGGTCAGTTTCGATTTCTGGCCCGTCGCTGGACGGGTGTTTGGGCTTTCGTGCTGTTTGGTTGAGTTTGTTGGACACTCCCTTTCACCTCCGTGGAGTTGGATGTTCAATGGAGACGGTTCATGAAGATGTCTGACAGATTAATTTCAAAATGAAAGTTAAATCGTCAGGCAGGATTGATTCTCAAACCGTCCATCATTAGCACATCCGGGATATGCATTGAGCCCGTACTGTATGAACCCTTGCGTATTGAAGAATTTCCGAGAACTACATTTCCGGACAGTGCTTTAGCCATATTTCCAGAAAATCCTGCTTGTGACAAAGCACCAACAATCTCTCCGCCTTCAACTCTCAAAATTGTAGAGGTAGTCACCGAGAAGTCTCCACTTGTCGGATTTGCTGTATGGGCACCCATTACGCTGTGAACAACGTAACCTTGCTCCATCTCTTCGATCAATCTATCACGAGAATAAGTCTTTGCTGATGATGATAAAATCAAGTCGCTACAACCGCAAATAGGTGGAGATGTGTGACCTCCTCTAGATGCTGAACCTGTTGTTTGTGCAGAATCAACCTTACCTTCTGAGACTAGTTTTGCTGCATCTCTAGTAGACCATAACTCGCCAGTAAGTCTGCCTGAAGTAACGATTGATTGAGTTTGACTAGGAACACCTTCATCATCTCTTGACCCAGATGACATCCCCCCCTCAAGAAGGCCATCATCTACCAATGAAAGATGGTCTGCCATTACCAATTCGTTCATCCTACCGGACCAGAATGACTCGCCTCTAGCCAATCTTTCTCCTTTTATTGCAGAGGGGACAACTACTGAGAATAGTGGAGAGAAGCCATCTGAAGTCATCAAAACCGGACAATCTTCAGTTTCTCCTCCGGTAATTTTCTCACGAGTAATTTGTGACCAATGAACTGCTTTATCTACAGATGCTGTTAGGTCTTTTAGTAGCATCCTTGATGATTCTCCTTCGTAGGAAGAGGTTAGATGGTCATCTTCATCAATGGATACATGAATCCCAATTCCATGAGAGGTGTAAATCCCTCCTGCTTCAATTCCAGAACTAGTAACTATGGCGCCAGCACCAGCCCCAACTCCAACTCCTCCACCAACAGCGACAGCCCTAGAGTCCAATTCAGCAACTCTAGTAAGCACTTGGTCACCTTGAGCGAGCAAATCCTCCGGGCCCATGTCGAGAATCGATTTATCTTCCATCCCGCCAACCTTCGATGCTGACTTATTTCCTGGTAATTCAAAACCTTCTATTGAAGGTGATTTGCGAGCAATGCTAATTGCTTGATGGATAGCGTTTGATGCTGAAGATGGATCCACTAGATGAGCGAAACCGTATCTCCCATCTTCGACAATCCTAATTCCAAATCCGCCTTCTCCGCCACCGGATGCCATCGAAATTTTACCCGCTTCAATATCCAATGAGTGGCCATATCCTTGAGAAGCAAAAATCTCCCATTGAGAAATACCTGCTTTTTCACATGCTTTACCAATCGATTGCGCTGAATCCATCAAACGCTCAACAGCATCATCGGGTATCATATCATCCCACCAATGCTTCTCTTATTCTCATCAATGGACCGCCATCACCTACAGGAACAGTTTGACCTTTTCCACAGAATCCAGGAGAACCAAGGTATGCATCACGTGTTAGTCCATCGACATTCTTCAAAATCTCGAGAGTCATTCCTGAGACGCTGACATCCTTTACTGGCCTTGATAGCGAGCCATTTTCAATAATCCAAGCCTCTTGAGCTGCGAACTGGAATGAACCACGTCCAGTGTCAACCTGTCCGCCCCTGCTTCCACATGCATAAACTCCAAACTCGATATCTTCGATAAGTTCATCCAAATCTTTGTGAGTTCCACCCTGAATTACGGTGTTTGACATTCTAACCAATGGATGGTGTAAACCATCCTGTGCACGAGCACCTCCATTTGGATCTAAGTCGTATCTGTGAGCAGTTTCACGATGATTGAGGTATTCCGTCAATACCCCGTTCACAATCAAATTTTTTGGCCTTGTATTTACTCCTTCATCGTCTACAGGATAGCAGCCATATCCGCCACGCATAGTTGGATCATCCACAACTGTACATATCTCTGAACCGATGGTTTGGCCAAGACGGCCCTCCAAACAAGAATCGCCTGCTGCAACCAAATCTGCTTCACACGGATGGCCTAGAGCTTCATGGATGTAGACGCCTGTAAGATCTCTATCGGCAACCAATGGCATTTTCCCAGATGGTGCCCTCTCAGCCTTTAGCAATCTAAGTGCAGAAATTCTTGCATTTCTCCCCATGCTTCCAAGGTCACAAGATTCGATTATCTCAAGGCCGCCTTCGCCCCCGTGCCTCATTCTATAGGACACTACATCATTCCCATCTCTTGCGGTAACCATGCCATTAATCAGGCTCCTTTGGAATGACCAAACTCTGTTCATTCCTTCTGTTGTCATTAATTCTGTATGGATGTGCTCATCTGACCAACCTGTTGAAGTTGAAACTATCTTTTCATGGTCTTTCGCTTCATTATCTATCGCCAACATCATCTCAATTCTTGTATCCAAATCAGTTTCTCGAACATCCTTGATACTTCGCCAATGAGTTACATCCTCAATTATTGGCACCTCTGCCAATCCGACTGGATGTTGTGATGAAGAACGGCGTGCTGCAACAGCCTTTGCTAATCTTAGAGTTGGAGCAACTTGGTCTGAAATAGAGGCTATATCACTTGTTGAATGAACGCCCCAAGCACCATCTGCGAGAATTCTCATGGTAACTCCGATTTCTTGGCCTGGTATCGCTCTCTCTAGTTTTCCATCCTTTAGAGAAGCGGTATTTGTGGTCTGGCTAACAAGCCTAATTTCAGCATACTCCGCACCTAGCTCTGATGCTTTATCCAATGCTCTCTTTATCTTGTCTTCATCTAGCAATCTACCATTGGAAAATAAGGATTCTGACTGTCTAGTAGCTACCACCATGTAACACCGGTGTAGTAGGGACTCTTTCACATTTACGAGATTTAGCGTATATCTGCAAGATGAATATGGCCTATTGCAGCATCTTCTGAAGAGGCCCCATCGATACCCATTCGCTCAGAATCGAAAATGTCTAAGTTTGGCCGGTCATTTAGAATCTCAAAATTCATTTTCTGGGCATGAATATTGAACATTTCTTCGGACTCTTCACCAGATAAATCGACTATCCAGGCTGTTTCGTCCCCCTTACAAAGCCCTGCTCTCTTGAAACTGTTGGCAATGTGATGGGTACCAGATAATAGTCTCATGAATTCACCATCGACTGAATTTGATTTCATAGTTCCTCGAGATTTGTTTCTCATTAGAACTTCATGAGCGACCCAACCGTGAATCTCGCTTGCAAGGCAGGTTCCACTAACTAGTGCCCAATGGTCTGAAGTTCTTGTTTCAATCCAAGACATTGCAAGTGCACGAGGATCATCACAAGACTCACCCAAGGCGACTCTTCTGCACGGGAACATCGGTGCGGTCACAGTTATCCCAAAGCATTTACAATTTCAATCCTGACGTTCCCCCGGCAAGGGTTCATCATCGGTTCTAGTTTGTTTAATCTGGTTTTTTGTTGAAATTTTCTTTACCGATTCAAGTATTCTCTCAACTAACAAAGGTCCCCAACCGCGTTTGGATTTTAGTTTGTCCAATTCCATTGGACTAATTGATAAAAGGTCAGCAGGGGTTCTAATTCCCATTTTTGAAAGAGTCCTTGCTCGTGCCCTACCTACATTTCTAACCTGAACGAGTTGCAAAAGGTCCTCTTTACAACCGGCTCTTACTCTTGATCTAGTCAATTCAAGAAGGCCTGCTAACTCTGCAACATAGCCTAAGTGTTCGTTAGCAAAAATATCGTCTCGCAGTAATATCTCTCTTGCAGCAAGTAGCAACCAACCCATCAAATCTGTTCTCGAATAAACGTCTCCTGGCGTGACTCCTAATTCTTTCTCAATATCTCTAAGGTCCTTTTCTTCGTACCAATATTCTGTGCACCAAGCACTCTTTACCATTCCCATAGCCCTTTCATCAATTGGGCTCTCTATCAATAATTCATCTTCAACTAAGGCTGCTTTTTGCCTTAGTTCGCTACCAAATTCTAATTCCTTTGATTTTGGCCAAAGAGAGATGAAATCAGGTGTAGCTGCCACTAAATGACAAAGCGAAAAACTAGTCACAGGCAAAGTCTTGCGAACGATTCTTCTAACCGCTCTTCTGAGTCCTTCAAGTAAAATATCAGCTGAAAGCGGGTCAATATACAATTGTGCAACCCTTTCTCCCATAGGGGTTGCCTCATACTCATTATCCATAGCCTCGAATTCAAATGAGTTTGAAGCCTGAGCAGATATCCTAGACGCTTTCTGAAATCCAAAGGTTACTTCTGTTGGCTCTATTGACTTATTTTTTGACAAACTTACCCCAGATGCTGTTTGAGCGGCATCCACCCAAGAAGGGACATCATCATTCCAATCCTCTTCTTCTGAGCCGACATTTGTTCTTCGAATGAATCTCTTTTCTACTAACCATCGAAGCATGAAATCTATTGTTTCTTGCAAATATGAATTGGTTTGAGAGTGACCGAGATAAGTGCCTGCAAAGAATTCACCAATTGCTCTTCTAGCATTTAGTCCGCCGGTAGCAATTGATGAAAGTAGATGAAAACGCATCGCTGGTTCTGCTGCTAATTTGGAAGTTATATCTTCAACAGGACCGTGAATATAGCGATCGGCGATTTCATCTGCAACTTGTCTTGGATCTCCTCCTTTACATGCCAGCCATGCTTCCCCAACCGAGTCATATCTAGGCCGACCTGCACGCCCTAACATCTGTTTAACTTCCATCACAGGAAGAAGTCTGCTCATTCCATCATCAAAGCGCTTTAGATCTCTGACAAGAACCCTTCTTGCTGGAAGATTTACTCCTGCTGCTAAGGTAGGAGTAGCACTAAGACAGCATAGAATTCGCTCTTTGAATGCTTTCTCTATCTCTGCCCTTTGAGTATGCATTAACCCCGCATGATGGAATGCAACACCACCTTTCACACACTCTGCCAGTGTATCTCCCATTGCCGAATTTGATGACCTTGCCAAACGTGCAGAGAGTTCTTTCAAAGCAGGTAAAGCCTCTGGATTATTCTTCTCTAGATATTTTTGCATACGTTTTGCCAATTTTTTCGCTTCGGATTGGGCTGAACGCCTAGAAGCAACAAATACCAGCAATTGGCCTTTGATTTCATAGACATCTTGAAGAGCAGCCCACGCAATATGGCTTTTTGGCCCATCCAATGTCCTAGGTGGACCTAAGTCCGCTGAGGTTGAGAGTTCACTTTTTTGAATGGCTCTAGGCTCGAGTTCCAATTCTGCTAGTGTTGCGTATTCAAGGCTAACTGGTCTCCATTGGGAAACTATCAAGTCGCTTTCTAGCCAATCCGCTAAATCTTGAGAATTGCCAACTGTTGCTGATAAAGTTATGATTTGAGCATTGGGCAATAAGTGCCTTATCCTTGCAAGGTTAATCTCCATTGTAGGTCCTCTGTGACTATCATTTAGTAGATGAAATTCATCCGCAACAACGACCGAAACTCTCCTCAAAACCTCTGATTTTGACCTCATTAATGAGTCGAGTTTTTCACTCGTACAAACTAGAATATCGCAATCATCGATTTGCTTAGTTTCGCTTGGTGCATCACCAATACCAAGACCTATCTTCAAACCAAGACTCTCGCCTAGGTGTTTCAATTCCTCTAACTTTTCAGTAGCAAGCGCTTTGAGAGGGACAATGTAAATTCCCCTTGATCCTGGATTCAGTGATTTCAATTGATTAACAATACCAATGTATGCTACCAAACTCTTCCCACTAGCAGTGGGAATGCAAAGCATAGTGTTCTTTCCTGAAAGAATTGATGGCATCGCCTCCGCTTGCGGAGGGTGTAGCTTTTCGATTCCCCATTCTTTGATTATGAAATCTCCAAAATCGTTTGGCAAACCAAGACGGGATATGTCACGTTCCGGTTCACCCATGATGCAAAGAGGTGGTCAATAGTCCAAAAGGTAACCGTTTGAATAGCCGACACCCCTAAGGCCTATCTTGTGTGTGGGCATCACATGGGCAGCGACGATGCATTGGTTGACGAGAGGCTTTCGGTGTTTGATGATGAGCCGGATTTGAATGACTGGTTCGAAGTTATTTGTGGTTCACTAATGGCTGTTATCGGAATTTTCCAACTAATCTCACCGGGTAATTTGGTAGACCCTGATGTTATGAGATGGTTTGCTGCAGCAATAAGCGTATCCGGCCTATTATGGGCTGCTCATGGATTGAAGGATATGGCGATTAAAGAAGTACGTAAATCAATTGTATTACTTGAGATGGGTTCCAAACAAGGAAGTATCGATTACGGATTGATTAGAGACGTTATCCTTAACCCTGAAGCATACACTGAATTCTTAGTAAAAGAATATGAAAATGCATTCGCAGACGGAGTAATTACTGACAAAGAGCTTGAAGAATTGAAGACTATTCAGGCTGCTTTAGGAATCAGTGATGAAGAAGCAGCAAAGATCGCTGTAGCCAGTGCAGTAAAATCCGCACTCGCCGACGGTAAAGTAACCGATGAAGAAAAGGAAATGATAGAGAATGCTGCGAAGGGACTTTCAAAGGCCAAGAAGAACAAACTAACAAAGGCTCTCGAAAGCGGAGAAATCACGGAAGAAGTCGAGAAGATTCTTCAAAGTCTAGATGATTAATTCCACTTATTTTCAGATGCAAATTTCTGTAGAATTTGCTTGGCTTTGTTTCTGCGCTTGTTCTCAATAGTGATTCCCAGTATCACTAAACCAATTCCGGCACAAACCCAAATGTATTGATAATCCACTAGGGAATTTGGTATTTTTACCGACTCAGTGGAATACATGAAATTATGATTCATTTCATCTTCTATAATTATTCTAAATTCTAAATCATCCTTAATTCCATCCAGCATTACAATTGAAATTAAATTTGGATAGAGATTATCCTGCAACAACCTCCATTTAGCATCTGGTATATCGATTGGTCTTGTCCCCCAAGCTGGATCTTGAATGAGGCCCTTTTTACTAGAATCAACCATTTCGGTCTCAAAATGAATAATGTTTGAGGTTGGTAATTCATCTACTACAAGTAATGCTTCCAGCATCAGTATGTCTAGCATCAGAGTCCTAGCCGCCAATAGGATGAATGACCTTGAGTGTAAGTCCAATAGATCATCGACTGGATTGGTTTCTGATTTTTCAGCAACCTTTGCAAAAATCAAGGATTCAAAATCTAATTCATAAAATTCGGGAATGTGAAGTTGCCATCTACCATCATCTAACGGCCAGGCTGAATCAGCAATTAATCGTAAAGATAGTGTCTCTCCATCCAATATTCCAAATGTGGAGCCAACGTGTAATGCTCTAGATGATGCAGGAGTATTTTCATGAGATGCATGCCAGATTTGGTCCAACCTATTATCGATTAATTCTTCAAGACTCAACTCATCAGAAGATGGCATCTCTCCACTAATCGCCCAAAGAGGAGATACTATTCCTCCAATTAACAACAACATCACACCAGGCACGAATACGCCAAATCTTACTGCTTTGGATGTTGTTTCAGTTCTCAATTCAATTATTAGTCCTAACAAAATTGCAAATGTCAGCACAATTATCATTACTCCTGATGTAGAATCCAAATCCTTTGCACCATACTCATCCGCCTTCATTCCATAGCCTTGCCATTCCCATGATGAATAATCAAAACCATCTGGTGAAGTTGGACCTAAACTTTCGAAAGCGAGCAAACCTGCCCATTTGTAAGGTTGGAATGCATTTAATTTTCCACCAATGCAAAAATCGTATTCACCAACAGGCAGTGCTCTCCATTTCCAAGTATTCTTCGTGGCTCCGTTAACAACTTCACTTTCTAGTTCAGGGGTTGGTGCAAGACGATTATCTGGAAGAATAAGGTCTGGAAGGCCATGATTCTGCTCGATCTCAGAAGGCACCTCTTCCCATTCGATTGTTATCCTCAAGATTTCATGGTTGTCAACTTCAAATGTCCAGCAATCCCAATCATCTTCAATCAATGCACCATAGTGAACTGTTTCTAATTCGGTTTGCCTAGGTTCAGCATTGGAAGATGGCTCATCAACGTCTTTCAACTCGATATCCTCTGACCAAATAATATCCAAGAACATGTAAGAAGCACCTCTTAGATTCAATTGCCAATTTCCAGGCCTCTCAACCTCAAACTGAAGTAAAATCCTGATCTCCTCATCGGGCCATAGAAGTCTATCACCGCCAAGATTTAGAGGCTCGTCATTTAGTTTATACACACCTTGCATGCCATCGGTTGGGTTTGAATCTCCTTCGAATTCGATTACAGTAGTCGATTGAGCGATAATTATGGTCACTTCTAGGTCTGGCCGGGACAAGCCAACTAAGTCATCTTGATACCTCAAATCAATTTGCAACTCATCAATCACTTCTGGAATCAAAGCTATTTCAGTTTGCTTTGGAGCCATTGGTAACTCGATAAACACCGTTTCAGGAGAAAAGGGCGATGCTGAATTAACCGTTCCTGTTATACTCTCTTCACCTGTATGAAATTCAGTAAGAGAGCAATTATCAATATCATCACAAGAGAACCATAGTTCTCCGCCACCATCATCTGAATCAATTGCTGCAGTAACATTGGGTATGCATAAAATTAGCAGGAGCAGGACTGAGATTTTGCTCCGCATTACTACCTGGTTGAATGATGCACTAATCACTGTGACGCATTCATGGCTACATCTCGCAATACCCTTTTGCATTGCCTGCACATGTATTTCCCCATACCTTTCTTTTGTCTTGGATACTCCTTGTTACAAGTGTCACATACCCACAACCACTTTGCTTTCTCTTTCCTTAGCATTTCAGTAAATTTGGGACCCATTTTTGAAGATTCTTTACTCGGCCACATTTGTTCTAGTGCTCTAAATGTTGAATCGTGAGCTGTGAATCCTAAAGCATGAACAAATTCGTGATGTAAAACCCAAGCAGCATATGGTTTCCACTCCGGACAAAGTAATCTTGGATGTAATTCGATTACTTCGACTTCCTCCGGCATCGTTGGTTTTCTAATTCCTTGACGCCATCTAGTAACTCCATGACGCTGAGTGGCACTCTTCCTTAAAACTCCAAAATCAATCTTAGTCAACTTAGTAAGTTCTTCTTCACTCCATATCTCCATTGCGGACATAACCTCTATGACAAAATCTCGTAGGTTGATCAATTCTCCTAACTGAGACTCTGTTGCCTTTGCCATTCAAGACCACCGATGGTATGCAGGATGACCCTCTTTCACTGCTACGAATAAGCCACTTCCTGTTGCACATACCTTGTCATCAGCAGTTAGGGTCATCTTGATTTTCGCTCTATCTTCAAACAATTCCTCTACCTCTGCAATGATGTGTAACTCAACACCTGCTGGTGTTGGCCTTCGTAGAGATACTGAATATGATGCTGTAACCGTACATGGCGGTTCATCCAGTCCAGAAGCATCCATCAATGCGATTGCAGCAGCCCAATTACCGTGACAGTCAAGAAGGCTACCAATTATGCCTCCATTGACCATTCCAGGAAATGCTTGATGTTCTTCTGAAGGAGTAAACCGTAGTTCTAATCCTTCAGCACACCTGTGAGAATCTATTTGCAGCCCTTTCTCATTTGCTGGACCACAACCAAAACAAATCGATGAGGGTGCATATTGACGTTGAACTCCCGGTCCCATAATTTGACACTAGCAAAGGCGGTTGATTTGCTATTCGCATCCATCATCTTGATGTTGTGTCGATTAATGGCCAAACATGGCCGGGAAGAAGCGACGTATCAGAGTCGCAAACGAACTTCCCAAAACAAGGCGACTTGCAATAAAAAAAGCGCTGGACGAACATGAGTCAGAATCTAGACCTGAATGGGACAGGGCGTCGAAATGGAACGACATTAGATTCTTGCGTAAGCGAATAAAAAGAGGTGAAATGCGCACCATCAAAATGCCTCTTTTGGATGTAGACATGGGCGATTCTTGGCCTATTCCTGTCACGGTCTTCCATGGCGTTAGACCCGGCCCCGTAATCACAATCATTGGTGCAACACATGGTGATGAGTTGACTGGTCCCAGTGCTTGCACTAACCTACTATCTTCAAAATTCACTGAAAAAGGTGGTGAGTTAGACCCGCAATCAATGGCAGGAACTGTAAGGATTGTTCCAGTTCTAAATCTGCCTGGGTATCGCTCAAAGTCCAGATATTTTCCTGACGGTAGAGACTTGAATAGAGCGTTTCCCGGATTAGCAAAAGGAAGTACTACGTCTCGAGTAGCAAGCACTATCAAAAAGAATCTAATTGATGATTCTGACGTAATCATTGACCTTCACAGCGCTGCTAATGGACGTTCGAATATGCCACAAATTCGAGGAGACTTATCTCATCCAGAATCTTATTTGTTAGCAAAGGCTTTCGGAATTGAAGTTGTTCTTGATAGCAGGCCACCTAAAGGTAGTTTGAGGCGTGTATCCAACGGGATGGACATTGCAGCTGTAACCTATGAGGGCGGAGAAGCAAATCAACTCGACCAGGTCGCAGTAAAGGTTGCTGTTGAGGGGTGCCTTAACGTTTTGAAATCACTAAAAGTAATTCCAAAAAATCCCAGCAGACCAAGATTTAGGCTCAATGCCGGAGGATCAACGTGGCTGCGTGCAGGAGAAGGTGGTCTTCTCGATATGTTTGTTGGCCCTGGCAGTATTGTGACCAAGGGCGATGTCATCGCTACAATTTCAGATCCCGGTAGCCCCGGGCTTTCAGTTGATATTGTTGCACCAGAGGATGGTCTAATGATTTGTACAGCAACGAATCCATTTGTAACAGCAGGCAATCCCGTAGGTCACTTTTTACCGGTAACAAAACACATTGAACTTCTAAAAACTCAGATGGATGATAGAGGAGTATTAATCGTAAATGGAAGCCAAGGAGATGCGATTTGGCGAGAAGAAGACGAAATGGTCGAAATCGAAGTCGAAGGCGAATGGTCTGGCGGCTCAGTTGATGCTGAATGGAAGCAAATTAATGCTGAAGATACAGAACAAGAAGAAGCTGCTTAATCACGACTGGAAAGAAGCAATTGCCTCTTTGATTTCATCCTCTTCCATGTTTCTTGGTTGGCTTTTTGCAACCTCAAATAAGTGACTTACAAGTTCATCTGTTGCTTCAATACCATTGCTCTCTAACCAATGAATGATGTTTGAGCGACCGGACATGTGACCGATTCTAATCACCTGTTCCAATCCAAAATCTCCAGCAGGCACCCCGCTGTAGACTCTATCTGCAAGCCACATGTCGCCTTTTCTTATCGCTTTGATTACAGCGCTTGCATGCACACCGGTTCCGGTTTCAAACGCATCTTGTCCAAACACGGGATAATTCCTGGGCAATGGTACCTTGATGTATTCGTTAGCTTTCTGAACGTATTCGCTAAGTAATGAGAGATCATTATTGATTACACCCATCAGTGAAAGGTTGACCAAGGTTTGGTCTAATGGAGCATTGCCAGCTCTTTCGCCAACTCCTAAAGCGGTGCCATGCACAACATCTGCACCTGCTTCAACAGCGGCTAAGTTGTTTGCAACACCCAATCCTCTGTCTTGGTGGCCGTGCCAGTTAACCTCAATTTCACTTCTCTTGTACCCGCCATCTTTGATTACCTCTTCATCGATGAAAGATAGTAACTGCTTGACACCATTTGGGGTGACGTGACCGCATGTGTCACAAACACAAAGCCTTCGAACACCTATCTCCATTGCCCTTTGATAGATTAATTTCACATCTTCTGGCTTTGAACGAGTTGTATCTTCTGTTACGAACATAACAGGAATATCATTGTCTACAGCATAAGATACTGCCTTTTCCATTGTTGAAACAAGTTTTTCCATTGTCCAGCCTTCAGTAAATTGTCGAATCGGACTTGTTCCCAAGAACGCGCTAGCTTGAATCTGCATTTCGTGCTTAGATTGCATTTCAACAAGAGGTTCAATGTCATTCATTAGGGTTCTAACTGCAGCGCCCGGACGTATTTTGAAGTCGTTTTCTCTAATGTGAGTCAACATTGCATCGATATGTTCTCGATGAAAAGGACCTGCTCCAGGTAAACCTAAATCGACTTTTTGAATGCCAAGTTTTTCCATGTAACCTAGCAATTCAATCTTTTGTTCAATTGATGGATTCAAGGCACTAGGGCTTTGAAGACCATCACGCAGTGTTTCATCATCAAACCAAACACCATGAGGATGATTTGCTGGATTTCGAGAGTACTCATAGTCAACAACGTTCCAGTCATAGATTAGATTTTGTTCATCCATATAATCACCCAAATAGGCTCGCTCATTGCGGGACAAGTATAGTTAACGTTTGAAACCGTCGGAAACTTGGTCACTCTTCTTCTTTCAGAAGCCCAGATTCTACCGCAGCAATATATTCATCTTTGTCGATGACCCCATCTTGATTCTGATCGATTAGGTCAAACTCCTCTTCAGCATTCTCTTTACTGGATTCAATCAACTCTGCAGGAAGACGTGCGCTGAAGATAACTTCATCATCATAACCATTCTTAGATTTGTTTCTCAATTCCATTACTCTTGTCCCTCTAGTCGCTTTTCCAGTGGTTCTCTTTGTCTGAGAGACTTCAGTTCTAATCATCATACCTTTCTTTGTAAGTAAGAATAGATGGTCATCCGGATTTGGAATCTTTCTTACACTAATTATCACGTCCTCAAACTCTTCATCCAACTTCATGGTTCTGACGCCCTTCGCACCAGGCCTTGTCTGCCTGTATCCGTCAGTAGTGTATCTCGGCTCACCTGATTCTGTCATCTTCTGATTACCTTCTTCATCGAGAATTGGAACTCTATCACCTGTCCCAATTGTGCTTCTCTTACCCATACCATACTTGGACAAAGTAAGAATCTGAGTTTCTGAATTATTGATTGAAACCATACCTGCAACGAATCCTCCACCAGAGCCTTTTCTGTCTCCAACTTTGATACCGTATACTCCACCTGAAACTCTACCAGAAGCTCTAATTGCCGAACACTTGAATCTAGATGCATAACCGGTTGTTGAAATCATTACAATATCATGTTCGTCAGTAGCAGACCTAACATTGACAAGTGAATCTCCTTCTTTCTTGAAACGGAGTGCATACTTTCCATTACGGTTAATTCGAACGTATTCTGCAAGTGAGGTCTTCTTGATTAAACCCATCTTTGTTGCAAACATCAAGAAGCGGCCTTCTGGATTTTCAAGAATTTCTTTTGATAGAGGCAGTATAGATACGATGTTTTCCTCATCCCTAATACTTTCTAGTAAATTCCTAATGTGTGTTCCCCTAGATAGCCTGCTGCCTTCTGGAGTTTCCCATGCTTTCAAACCATAGACTCGCCCTTGATCTGTGAAAATTAGTAGCCTGTCCTTGCTGAAGCAGGAAAGGATCAATTGAGGCGTATCTTCTGTTTTGGTAGTCACTCCCTTCAAACCTTTACCGCCACGATTTTGAGTTCTGAACGTATCCACTGGCGTATGGCGTACGTAGTTGTCTTCACTGAGAGTAATTACAATCGCTCTTTCTTCAATTAGGTCTTCTCTATCCATGGAAAGTGGCATTGGGTCGATGTGTGAGCGACGCTCATCACCGTGCTTGTCTAACATTTCATCCATTTCAGTTAATAGAATATCTAAGCGTCTTGGCCTTGATGCAATTATGTCTTTAAGATCTGTAATCTTGATTTGTAATTCGTCGAACTCATTTTGCACCTTTTCAACATCTAAGCGGCTCAATTGGTATAGTCTACGCTCTGCAATAGCCTTTGATTGGGCTACTGTAAAGCTGAATGGGGCGATTCCTGGGAAAGTTTCATTCCCCTGTAAAACCGATTCAAATTGCTCGCGGCTAGAGCTTCCTTTTCCGACGGAGATTACGTCATCGATTCGATCTTGAGCTTTTACCAAACCTTCCAGAATATGAGCGCGGGCTTCTGCTTTCCCTAGGTCGTAAATTGCCCTTCTTTCAATCACAGATTCCCTGTGCTGAACGTAAGTATGTAGCATAACTGGCAATGTCAAAAGAACCGGTCTGCCGTCCAAAATACCCATCATGTTCGCTGAATATGATTCTTGAAGGCGGCTCGACTTGAATAATTGATTTAGAACTGCATGTGGGTCTGCATTATTCTTTACTTCAATAACGACTCTGATTCCTTCTTTGGAAGACTCATCGCGAATATCTCTAATTCCAATGACTGTTCCTTTGGTAACCAAATCTGCAATCTGTACCAACATATCTGCCTTCTTTACCTGATAAGGGATTTCATGAACAACTATTCTCTTGCCCTTAGAATCATCATAGACATCGCACTTAGAACGAACATGGAATCTCCCTTTTCCAGAAGAATACATGTCAAAGATTCCGTCAATACCGTGAATAGATGCACCTGTGGGGAAATCCGGCCCTTTTACGTGCTCCATGTATTGTTCTATAGACAAATCAGGCATTCCTTGGTTTTCTTCTCCTTCCTCAAGTATTGTCTCCACATGAAGCCTTACTGCACCAGAAACCTCAGTTAGATTGTGAGGCGGAATTCTAGTCGCCATACCTACTGCAATTCCATCGCTGCCATTCAGCAATAGATTCGGCAACCTTGAAGGGAGTACTGTCGGCTCTTGCTCAGAATCATCGAAATTCGGTTGGAAATCAACCGTATCCTTGTCTATGTCTTCGAGCATATGCTTAGAAATTTTGTCTAGCCTACTTTCTGTGTAACGCATTGCTGCTGGTGGGTCGCCATCAATGGAACCAAAGTTACCTTGGCCATCAACAAGGGGATATCTCAATGAGAATTCTTGCGCCATCCTTACCATTGTATCATAGATTGATTGGTCGCCATGAGGGTGATACTTACCCATTACTTCACCAACCGAACGTGCAGATTTACTGAATTTCTTTTCTGAGGTGTGTCCTCCTTCATGCATACCATACAAAACACGGCGATGTACGGGTTTTAGACCATCTCTAGCATCTGGCAATGCTCTTCCAATAATTACGGACATTGCATAATTGATGTATGAATTCTTCATCTCCTCATTCAAAGAGCGATTTAGCAAGCTAGCGTCGGGCATTCCTGCGTCTTCTTCCGTATCTTCAATCTCATCAGATGTCAAGGTTGGTCACCTCCTTTGCATGGCGTTCGATAAACGCCCTTCTATCAGGAACATCTTCTCCCATCAGAATTTCAAACATGCGGTCTGAGTCCTCAGCATCCTGCACAGTCACTTTCAGCATTGTCCGGTTTTCTGGGTTCATCGTAGTGTTCCACAACTGGTCGGGATTCATTTCACCAAGACCTTTGTATCTCTGAACACCGATTTTCGCATTTGGATTGTCTCCCTTCAGTTCATCAATTATTTTGTCTCTTTCCTCGTCAGAGAAAGCGTACTTGCTTACACGACCCTTAGACAACTGGAATAATGGAGGCTGAGCAATGTAAACGTGACCCTCAGTGATTGCTGGCCGCATGAATCGCCACAAGAATGTCAACATCAATGTACGGATATGTGCACCGTCTATATCTGCGTCAGTCATTATGATAATCTTCGAATAACGAAGTTTAGAGGTATCGAATGAACCTTCATCCTCGGGATTGTTTCCAACTCCGGCTCCAAGTGCTCTGATAATGGTCTGGATCTCTTGATTTTGGAAAACTTTCACAAGATTGTGTTTCTGCCTCTCTACATTGAGGATTTTACCACGAAGCGGGAGGATTGCTTGTATCCTACGGTCACGGCCTGTTTTTGCAGAACCTCCCGCTGAATCACCTTCCACAAGATATACTTCGCATTCGCTGGGATCTCTTGATTGGCAATCTGCCAACTTTCCAGGCAAGCCCCCTCCCTCGAGAACACCTTTTCTTCTAGTCAATTCCCTAGCCTTTTGCGCTGCTTTTCTTGCCTTAGATGCGAGAAGTGCTTTCTCGATAATAGATTTAGCCACGGATGGATTTTCTTCGAAGAATTCTCCTAGTTTTTCGTAGACCACTGTTTGCACAATACCTGTAACTTCACTGCTAACCAACTTATCCTTCGTTTGTGAAGAGAAGGACGGATCCGGGTGCTTAACACTGACTATTGCCGCCAATCCTTCTCTAACGTCGTCACCAGACAATGCTTCGCCTTTGAGCATGTTACGTTTTTTTGCATACGAATTCAAACAACTGGTCAATGCTGTTCGCAAACCAGACATGTGAGTTCCACCATCTTTGTTACGGATGATGTTTGTATAGCACCTAATCGACTCACTGAAGGCATTGGACCATTGTAGGGCCAAATCAACTGTAACTGTGCCTTTCTCGACTTCTTTTTCTCCAGAGATTTGAATTACATCCGAGTGAAGAATTTCTCTTGCAGAGTTAATCTGCGAAACATACTCTGAGAGGCCACCTTCATAATGATGAGTGCTTACATGTGGCTCTTCCGACCTAACATCTGTTATCTCAATCTTCAACCCAGCGTTCAAGAAAGATGTTTCTTTGAGTCTCGTGTCGATTTGGTCAAAATCGAATTCTGTGATATTTGTGAAAATACCCAAATCCGGTTTAAACACAATTAGAGTCCCTGTATCCTCACAAGCCCCTATTTCATTCAATGGGCTAACTGGGACGCCAGCTTCGTATCTTTGGTGATAAATTATGCCGCCCCGATGGATGGTTACCTCCATCCATTCAGAAACTGCGTTGACTGCAGAAACGCCCACTCCGTGAAGTCCACCTGAAACCTTGTAGGAACTGTTATCGAATTTTCCCCCAGCATGCAGTTTTGTCATAATTACTTCTGCAGCAGATATGCCGAATTCTTCGTGAAGATCGACAGGAATGCCTCTGCCGTAATCTCTTACGGATAACGACCCGTCCAGATTGAGGCCTACTTCGACTAGGTTTGTGTGTCCGGCAAGATGCTCGTCGACTGAATTGTCAACAACTTCCCAAATGCAGTGATGTAATGCTGAACCGTCATGCGGATCTCCAAGATACATTCCTGGCCTCTTTCTGACGGCTTCAAGGCCTTCCAATACCTGTATGCTTTGTGCACTATAGTCTTCTGTCATCAGTTCACCTCAAACGATCGAAATTTATGTTATGAAAGCGGCCACGTAAATTATCTATTTATCCTCAAAATTGTGTTTCGAAAAATAAGCGTATTTTTATCTCAAAAAATTGGGAAAATTTCGCTTCAGTCGGACGATTTACGATGAGTTTCCTCCACTCTAATTTAATCGTGCCCAAGGGGGTATATGAACATAGTTAAAGAGACGGTCAAATTAATGCTATTTTGGTAAAATAAATATTGGCGAAATATGTCATTTTCAACTATTTTTGGAAGAAATTTTCTGATTAATTCATCGCAACCGTTAATGAAGAAGGGCAGGTCGCCGAAGCATGGCTGACCCGAAAGTATGTGTTGCACTTGATGGCACTACCGTCGAAGAAATGACTGATGAGGCTGCTCGTGCAAATCTAGCAGGCGCTGACATGGTAGAAGTTAGGTTTGACAGATTGTACTTGGTCAAACCAGACCCGACTATTTCTGATGAAGAAGAGGGAGAAAGGGTGGAGTTGCCACCTGAAAACGATTGGGACACCGTGGACATGTCTGAAGTTGATGTTGATGCAGCAATTGAATCATTGAAAGAAGGTTTACCCTTGCCAGTAATATTCACTGTCAGGCCAGTTTCAGAAGGCGGTTTCTTCCCTGGTGTCGAATCAGAAAGAATTGAAATCCTTCAAAAAGCGATTGACTCAAAGGTTTCTTGGATCGACCTAGAACTCTCAATTGAAGAATCGGCTCGCAAATCATTGAAAGAAGCAGCTGAAAATAATAATTGTCAAATCATTGCTTCAGCCCATGACATCAATGGAACCCCAGATGCATCTACAATCGCATCAATAGTTCGTGACAACCAAAATGCAGGGGATATTGTAAAATTCTGTGGAACTGCAAACAATCATGATGACGCTCTTCAAATTGTTGAGGCAGCAACAGAATTGACTGGAGAAGGACTGAATCATAGCCTGATGGCCCTAAACAGCGGTGGAGACTGGACTAGGCTTCACGCACCTATTCTTGACCAGAGCCTAGTATATGCAACTATGAGAAACGAATTCAAGATTTCCGACAAGGGACTTGTTAACGTTCGTGACCTAAGAGATGCTTGGTCCCTACTAGAATATTGATTACTCTTGCTCTAGAGTTGGCACAAGCCCTTTCTGTAATTGCTGATTTTCAAGAGTGAGGCTCAACCCTGAGCTCATGTATCTTTTATTCATAATCAACGGCGCTGCTAAAACTGCCAACATTACCCCACAACAAACCACAGAAACCGTCCAATTTGGCAAAATTGTAGACCTAGGTTCCGAAACTACTGAGACATAGGCTGCAATCGTTGTTTCAGGAACCGCATCGTTGCCGTGTGAATTATTTGCATTATCTACAACGATGTTGAAGTATTGATTTGTCGAATCTCCAAATAAACCACTGCTAATTTCGGGCCCATCTAGAGAAATTGAAAATGAAACTTCGTCTACATTTTCATATTGATGAGAGTCCCTAAATGAATGCCACCCTACAACTGTAAAACTTCTCCATTCCGGTGGAACATCACTAGTAGGATCATCATCATCTCTATCCTCTTTCAACCAATAATTGCCATTCGAAATATCGTATGCAGTGGTGTAACGGTCGTATTGAGATGTTGTCATTAGATAAACATCCGCCAAAGGGTCGAATGAACTATTGATCGTTTGAATATTTACACAGATGGTAGTTCTTCGTTCATGGTCCAAATTAACCCTAAGAGTGCCAATTGCATTATTTCCAATCAACATTGTTGTTTGAAAATCATCCCTTAATAGACGAAGGTCATTGTTAGGCTCCCAGGTCATCCACTCTTGTTCTGGGCCATCATAGTCGTCAAAACTAGTGGGTTCTGGGCTATTATCCCTATTTCTTTTACCTTTCCTTTCTGATTCAAAATCAGGCGCGTACACATTCGGAACTTTTGCTAAACGTTCAACAGTTGTGTTCCATTTTGGAGTTACAAAGTCACCATTATCACAATTCGATTCCGCTGAAACTTCTTGAACAGGAGATAAATCTGTAACAGTCAGCATTGGAAGGATAAACAAAATCATCACAAAAATAGTAGTTCTTGAACCCATTTGACAATCCCTCCTTATCATGATTCAAGATTGCGGGGGTTAATCGGTTTTCCCTTCAACGTCTGCGCCTTAGTGGCCTTACATATCCTGAGGAACCACTTCTACGTTCCTCTTTAGATAGTATTCCAGGAGCAGGAGGAGGAGCGTGTTGATCCATTCCCAATACACCACCGTATGATTGCACTTCCTCAACTTCATAGGTTGCAGCAGCTTGTTCTGCCTCTTCCTCAATTTCAGTAGGGCTTCGCATTACAGCCCATCCAAGAATTAGAACTGCAACAATCAATGCTAGGACCATGATAGATTCCCCACTAGAATCGATAAACCATTCTTGCCAATCCTGTATTGAGAAATCAGATAGGCTAGGTTCGGCTGCTTTTTCAGCTAAAATCGTAATTTCTGTATCTTTGGAAACACAAACTCCCATTCCATCACAAACTGAAACTCTAACCATCTTTACTCCGACTTCGTCCCAACTTGCTGCAACCCTGATTCCATCAGCACCAGATGGAGTTAACCAATCATCGGTTGAATCTCCATTTTCATCAGAATCAATTTCCAAATCACTATCCCAAAGCACAACAATACTTGATGAGATTCGTTCATCCCTATCAGTATGAAGTCCATCGTTTACATCAAGGTCACGCCAAACAACGTAATCAGCAAGGTCCTCTGCATCAGAGACGTTTACATCTAGAACAATCGATTCACCAACGTAGATTGTGTCAGATATCTCGAATTCGCCAATTACTGGTGGTTCATTTACAATGACTGTGAAAGTTTCTCTAGTGACATCACCAGTTAGGTATGAATCTCTAACAGTCAATGTTACCTTGTATGTCCCTGGCCTCTCATATGAGTGCTGAGGCATAGGTTCGTGAGAGATTGGAGTAGCATCGCCAAAGTCCCATGAATACTCTACGATACCATTCCAATTTGAACTATTAATTTCTGGCACAAACCTCCCTTCATAGATTCTATCGCCATCTCTTGTTCCCGTGGATTCAAAATACAACATTTGTCCAGGAGTGGTCACTACATTGCCATCATCATCAAAAGTGTGCGAATAATCAAAAATCGCTCCTTTTGGTAGAGGAGTGGTTGCAGTTACAAGTTCATCATCATACCATACATCAAAGATTTTAACAGAAATGATAGGTTTTGGGTTTAGGACTCTTATTCCAAGAGTTCTAGGTTCACTTTCCATACCATTTTCATCGATTACAATTAGGGAAACAGAATGCTCACCAGGAGTAGTAAAGTTGTGAATGACTAGGGATTCATTTGAGGTTGTGCCATCTGAAAAAGTCCAGAGGAACGTTAGGTCGCTTGAATCTCCAATCAATCCATCTGGGTCATAGCTATCTCTACCGTTGAACGTGTATGGGGCATCCATTTGAGCATCATCAACTCTGAAGTCAATAACTGGGCTGCCTGCGGAACTTGAATCTCGAACCTCGAACTGAGCAACTGGCAATTGGTTAAGGACCTGAACCATGATTTGCGACGTTGTTTCTGCACCATCGTTATCAGTTACTGTGATGCTCACATTCTTTATTCCAGGAGTAGACCATGCAACTATCGGATTTTGTTGATTTGATAACAAATCAACGAATAAGTCAGTTCTATCAACAGATCCTCCATCAAGGTTTACACCTTCACTGAAATCCCAATTCCATGAAACAATCTCTCCATCGATATCTTCGAACACATCTGGAAGCATAACTCCTGTGAATGTCTCCGTAATGACCATGTCTGAGAAAATTTGCCCTGGAGCACGATTGTTGACGATAATCTCTATCGTTTCAGAGGCAGAATTAACTCCATCACTAACGGTTAATGTTAGGTTGTAGGAAGTTGCCGCTGTTAGTCCATCTGCCCACAGGTGGTATGCCTGTGCAACTCCTTTTCCGCCCTCAATATTGCCATCACCCCAATCCCAGGTGAACTCAAGATGGCTAACGGGAACATTGTCTGTTGTTCTCTCTGCGCTGAATTGGATAATTTGACCTGTCAATATAGATAGGTTATCTACCAAAACTAGGCCATTAACAGAGATTACTGGAATTGGATCTGTGTCATCAGATACGTTGATTGTAGTTACATCAGCATCAGACCATGTTCCTCCTTGATCTAGAATTTTGAGCGATACATTGTACGATCCAACTTCAAGATAAGGTCTTACTGGGCTCTTCAAAGAAGAGGTGTTTCCATCATCAAATGTCCATGCATATGCTACTGGGTTATCCATGTATGGAAGCGTATTGTTAGCCAATGACAAGCCCCAAGCATCAAAACCACTTCCAGTAAATTGTATGTTTTCCCATGTTTGAACCTCTGTAGGTTCGATTGTTGAATTTGCAAGTGGTTTCATATTGTCTAGGAATTGAGCACCAGTTTGAATTGTGTCAACAACATCACCCAACATATCTGTCATTGTAAGATGGAAGGTGTGTATTTCACTAGATTTTGCTGTATACCAGAATTTAGTAGGCACGTTTACACCGCCACCTGCTTGCACCCTTGTCTCCATTGTATCCAATACAATACCAGAGGCATTCTTAACTTGGATTTGAACGTCTAAATCCTCAAAGAAAGCATTTGAAAGAATGTTGAATTCCACCTCTGCAGTATCAACATTTGTATCACCATCTCGGTCTGAAAGATCTGTTGAATTCAGACTGATTGAAGCAGGAGAGGTTATTCTTGCAGCCTCCACATCTATGGTTCCTTGCGGATATGAACTTCCACATGATGTATAATCACAGTCACCTTGATTTGAAGCATACCAAGTAATGGCCCAAATCTCATCGGTAATATTTCCGAAACCTGGAACCAAGGCAGTTCCAACTGCACCATTGAAATTGATGTCAGAACGGGTGTAAATACCATCTGCTGCAGCCCGGCTCATGATTACTCCATCCATACCCGGAACATCACCGGTAAACCTCATCGTAAGTGGCGCTGGAGCAGCAGACCCTGGAGTGAATTTGAATGCCCTTACACCCCAGCCTTCTACACTGTTTCCTGTCGAAGACCAAGGCCCGAGCCAATTACTATTCGAATCTGCAGGTTGTATTCTACAAAACTCACTACCTCCGCAAACAGGAGTCAAGAACAGATTAGACATCCCATAGATTCCTTGGTCACTGTCCAGCGTTGCCGCAATAGTGAAATTAGTCCAAATGTCGATGAAATCCCTGCCGATTACACCTGGAGTTGCACCAATTGGGTTCCTAGCTAAGTCCTCTATTCCCGCTGCTCCAGTAGAGGAATCTTGCGCGAGTTTTCTGATTGCTGGGCCGCCGCCTAGGTGGTCAGCGAGATACAATAGGAAAATGAAGCCCCCCCCGTAGTCTGCTGGTCTTTGGTTCCACCATCTGACTGAAAGTTCACTGGCCGATGTCCACGCGTTCACGTGACCGTAAAGCGTCGAAGAACCTCCAAAACAAAGGAATGCAGCCATGTCTGCAGCACCTTCATCAATCCATAGGTTCTCATAAGGATCAAGGGCATTGTGCATTAAGTGCTGTAACTCGTGAGCAAGAATCACTTTCGACCATGCAAGAGGTGCGTCATCAATATCGATGAATATAGCCTCTCTTGATGCAGACATTCCTGGAGCGAAATAGCCACCTACATTGTAAGCCCCATCTATCGGGTAAATTACGACTTCAATTTGACAATTATTGTCAACATCTGGTGCAGCAATGCCTCTTCCATCAAAGTAATCTTTACCGAAATAAGTCATTAAAGTGGGATAAACTGTTGAATCCCATGTGCTAGCCCAGTTATTGAGAACGGTAGAGGAGAGTGAATACCCGTTTTGAACCATAAAGGCCGCAGTTGATGTGGTTTTCTCAACTTTAACATCGATGGAGCCACCCGAAGTTGGAACTGTCGCACTATCACCCTCATTGTAAGGCGTGCAAGCCCTACCGCTGGTCATCGATTGCGGCGAGGTTGCAATATCAACCCCAGGTAATCCTTGGGCAATCCATTCATTCTTCATCATTCTAGTAGCACTGTAAAGTGTTTCATTACTATCAGGAAGCATATATGGATGTGAGTCAAGAGGTTCAAAGTCATCAATATCGGCGAATACTGGAGTGAATTCATTCACTACGTTCGTACTGGATTCTACTGGCTCTGCAGAGACTAAAGGAGAGGCTATTGCTACTAGGAAAATCAGCAATATTGGGAAAGGGCGACTAGAGCAATGTTCAGACATTTAGAGGGCCTCCTGTGAATCGCATTGCTGCATTACAAATCGCCCACTTCAAATGAGGTATTTAATACTCAGCGAACCTAGCATCACCAATGCGCAAGGTAATTGCAGTACTTTTTGCCATTCTGTTTGCCTTCCAAACCTCGATTTTTGTCACTGGTGAAGAAACCGAACAAATCATAGAAGAATGCCAGTTAAATTTTGATGGATTGAATGCCAACGAATCAGTCCATTTCCAGACTGATTTGGGGCCAAGATTGCCAGGATCTCTAGCAAGTGCGTCACTCAGGGAATCAATAAAATCTAATTTAACGGGATGGCATATTACCGAATCCACTCATCATTCAAATGGAATGACTTTGACAAACCTGTATGCTACTTGGAACAAGGGTGAAGGTTCCACTGTAATGTTTGCAGCACACTATGATTCAAGGCACAAAGCTGAAAGAGATTGGAACGAAAGCAGAAGAGATCAACCAATCGACGGAGCCAATGATGGGGCTAGCGGAGTTGCAGTTTTATTGGAATTAGCAAGAATAATTCCTACAATGAATTTATCTCATGAAGTCACACTATTCTTTACCGATGGAGAAGACCAAGGCGACAACTCTTCAACATATGTTTTGGGAGCTAAAGCATGGGCGGAAAATCTTTCACAACAAGATGCAGACCAAATTGAATCATTTGTTTTGGTAGACATGGTTGGAGACTCATACCTCACATTGAGGAAAACCTCACCGGGAAATAGTGAGTTATGGAATAGAACTGAACAGATTATTCGAAATATTGACGAAGTTTGTGAATTGAATGATTCATCATACTTTGATTTTGAAAGAGTTGATGGAATTTATGATGACCACGTCCCTGCTCACAACTTAGGAATACCTGCGATAGACATAATCGATACGAGATATGGAGAAGGTGCAAAATACCTTGAAGGTCATTGGCATACACACAATGACACCATAGACAAAGTGAGTGCTGAATCACTGCAAACAGTCGGGTTCATTCTTGAATATGGATTAATATCAGGTTCTTGGCTTAATGTTAGAATGCAAACAGTTGGAGCAAACGATACCGACTTGGATGGAATCATTGATTCTGACGATGAATGCCCATTAGAATCTGGAGATGAGCCCAATGGATGTACGGACAGTGATTCAGAGTCCGTTATTGCATCCCAAGACATTGATGACTTGACTACAGGTGTGACATTAGCATTGTGTTTAATCATAATTTGTAGCATTCTCTTTTGGAATATTTACGCGGATAATCGAGGGGAGGGGTGAAATCCGCGCACGGTATCGGAACAGATAGCGGGAGGTGCAATTATCGGCGATGAAAAAGAAAATCGGCTTGCAGCATTGCGCCAAAGGATCCGTTCAAAGTTAGTTGACTCCCGGATCGCCTCCAATAAGCGACAAAGAAAAGCGGATAATGAGATAGTCGTTCAAGTCTCACAATCTAAAGAAGGAGGATTTCTGCAACTCCAAGATGATGAAATCTCAGATGGTGAAAGAAGGCGGAAAATAGCCTCTGCCCTAGTTATGATTGGGGCATTGATGGGTATTGTTTCAGGCGCACTAATCCTTCAGGGAAATCCATCAGGATTACTAAATTCATCAATTTTCAGGACCACTGACTCACTAGATATTCATGGGCTAATCTTAGATGAAGAAGGTGAACCTGTTGCGAATGTTTCGATAGATTTGGTAGATCCCGAATCTAACTCTGCCATCAAAAGCAGTAAATCTGACGAATTCGGAAGATATGTTATAGATACCGTCTTGGTTAAAAATTATGAATTACATGTTAGCAAATCAGGCTACCAAACCGTGATTTTGTCCTTCAAACCAGAACCTATTGGAATTTCACCTATCACGATGGTAGTTGGCGAAGGAGAAAGGACCAAAGATGAATTATCAGCAACTGAAGGTTGGTCAATGGAAAATGCAGTTGCTCTTGCGACATTTGAGGGCGTGTTTACAATTGCGTGTGCATTAGTTGGGGTACATGCATCATTTGAGATTAAGCGGAAAAAACGTTACAGAAGAGCGCAGTCATTCTGCTGGGTTGGATTATTCAGTAGAGGATTAATCATTTTCGGGCCAGCCTTGATTTTACTGGGAATGATTTTCACAATGTTAGACAAAGAAGACTTTGAAGATCAACAGGTAAAGGAGGAATTTTGAATGTATCTAATTACCGTCGAAGGCGGTGATGGTTCAGGTAAAGGTGAAGCAGTCAGAATTCTGGCAAACTTAGCCAATAAAATGGCATTTCCTAAAGTCCACGTAACGCACGAGCCTAGAAGGCACAGCCAACTTGGCAAAATTGCACTCGATGCCGTAAGTAAGGGAAACTATACTCCGCTCGAAGAGGCAGGTCTTTTTGCTGCGGATAGAGTTGATCATTCCCATACATGGATTCGTCCAAGATTATTGAAAGGAGATTTGGTCATATCTGACAGAAATATCCACTCAAGTCTGGTTTACCAAGGAGTTGTAGGAGATTTAGGCCTAGAACAAGTGGCAAAAATGAATTCTGCTGCAATGATTCCAGATCTAGTGATTTGGATTGATTGCGACCCTAGTAAGGCGATGAAGAGAATTAACTCGGGAACACTTCGAATGGCTGGAGAGAAACATGAGTATTTCGAAACTACAGAAATTCAAACAAAGATTAGAGCTGGTTTTAGTGGGATATTATCTGGAGAAATTCCAACTCCCCAACCATTTAGCAAGTGTTGTATTATTGGACCTGTTTTGAATGAAAGTGGACTAGATGAATTGGAAAAACAACTTTCACAGGTCCTTAGCACATTCTTCAATAGAAGACCTGAACCTCTCAATGTTAGCAGAGATGAAGTTGATAGACACCTGTTGCGTTCACTAACTGCAGGCGTACAAACTCAGCAAAGGCTACCCGGAGCACCAGTTCAACACGCGTCGTTACTCGAAGATTGGCTTGATGGCAAATCTCCTGCAAAATGGATGGAATTTGCAGAAAGTGAATGGGATGAAAAAAGAGCGAAAGAATCCGATGTTCCCTTAAGACCTATCGCCCATTCATCATGGGCAATTCTCGGCACACTATCATTGACAGATACGACCGATGTTCCTAGTCTACACAAGCAGTTAGGCCCGGTGCGCTCCGTGACAAAAAGACACACTCAAAGACTTGTAAAATGGCTTGAACAAGAAAGATGGATTCATCGTCAACAAAATCACGTTCCATTCGCAGAAGCCCAATTGTTCAAATTAAGAAAAAGTAGACTTGGATATGGAAGGCTATGCCTAGCAATGTGGCCATTGAGGTCTGCGTTTTCGAGTTGGAGAAGAGCAAATCCCAATTCAAATTGGAAAAATGCCCTTGAAGAAATAATATCTGAAAACGAAAATAGAAAGGTTCCATTGATTATCAGAAAATCCGTAAAAAATGTGATACATAGATTGAATCTAATTTCAAGCGGTCATGCGGATTGCCCAGTACCAAAGGATGAGAACGAATTATTGGTTTGGTGGTCAACTGAGCCACCCCAATAGTTACTCTTCTTCTGATTTCATACTGAAACGACTTCCTGATGGAAGAATTACTGAAGATGGGTCAAGGCCAAATAAAGCAGGTCTTGCAGAAAATGATGCAGCCATGAATGTCCCAACTAATACACCAAATAGAGTTCCGGTTAGCATCCTCATTGTTGCATTAGACTCGTAAGAGGTTAGCATTTGAGTGAAACCATCTATTGCAATTGGAATGGCTGCGATACCTGCAAGAACAAACATTGCTAGCAATCTTTTGTCATTCTTGTAGACTGGTTCCATCATTCTATCTGGTAGCAGCGAGAGGAACGTATCTCGAATTGTCCATCGGTTGTAACCCTTTCTTGAGAATAAGAAACCACCTACAGCAATCCCGAAGAATATACCTACATCCCTAACACAAACAGGCATTTGATTTTCATTTATTTCCCAGGACCGTTCCGCTTTTGTATGACAATTCAGATCTCCAAATCCGTAGATGAAGGCTGCGTAAGGATCTAATTCACTCCAAACGAATTCTCCATATTCTGATTGATTGTGACCAACATCTGCCGAGTTTGCTGTTTGCAAATTCCCCCATCCATCTTCAGAATGGTAATCAAAAGCATTAGCCCTTCCTGATAATTTCGGTACACTTCCTTCAGGAAGATAAAATGGAACCAAGAAAAAGGATACAAGAAGAAATGTGGAGATTCCTCCAATCCATAGTCCTACCTTCCTTTCTCTAGAACGATTCTCTAAACCGTTCTTTTGCATGTTGATTCCCAGTAGTAAATAGGGGATATGTTTTGTCCTATCCCGTTTTGGACAATGCATGGAGGAGAAGGTCGGATTTCGAAAGGCCCTATCCGCCGCTGTTGTTTTAGGACTCTATTCTGGATTCATGCTTGCAGTTGCCATAGCCATGGTTTTAGGAACTGAAGGACTAAAAACGGCTGCTTTCCTATGGGGGGGAACAATTGTTCTCTGTTCATTGATTCTGACCCCTATCCTTGCAGGAGGCAGAAAACGAGGATTGGCAGAAACTGATGCAACTGTCAACAATCTAAGAGATGGTTTGAGTGAGTTTAACGAAGGAGTAGGTGGATGGAGGTCTCTATCCCACGTCAGAGGTGAAGGAATGGGTGCATCAGTTTCCCTATCACACTCTTCCAATCCTTTGTTAATTATTGAAAAAGCTCTCAAAATTTCGAGTGATTGTAAACTCACTTTCAGATTTTCGAAAAGCGACCCTACCCTTAGAGACAGAGTTTTACCAATTTTAGAGGAAAAGGTGGGACAAAGCCGGATCCAAAGGAGAACAAAGTCTCTAACCATTACTCCCGAACAAATTATTGATAAATCGGTAATAATTACTCGTATGATGATGCTTTGTCCACCGCTTACAGTTGCGGGCAGTGTTGCATTTTATTCGCTGGCACCCGAGCAAATAATATTGACATTTTTAGGTGGCATAGCAGGTGCGATTCTAGGCATGATGGTGGTTACAAATAAAGGACGATAAATAGGAGATAATAAATGAGATATTTATCTGTCCTAAAATATGCGGGAAATCACTCTATTTTGGAGGAAGGCCCGCATAATGGAGACCGATGTTGCTCCACTTCTTGATATTGTGAATCAACTAGAATTTCTCGCATACATCAAAAGAACACCAAGAGATATTCGTATCCTATTGAAAGCATCTTTCAAACCGGGCAAAAAACCAGAAGATTTGAACAGCCTCTACTTTCTGGAATTAATTGACATACACCACACTCCAGAAGCTGAAGACGAAAGTTACGTAGTCAATCTAAAAATTACACATCCTCTTTCTAACCTCAACGCTAGGACTGGAGGAACTACAGCAGTTCCGGGATGCAGATTAGATGGCGAAGGACTTACCTACGTAATACAGGGAGGAAATGTGCGACTAAGACTGGTGGCTGCAATGGCCAGGCTAATGGCAAAACCTGACCGTATTTCTGCAAGGAGTTTGGACCTTACAACCACTCAATATTCCGGACCTCTAAATGAAAAACAACTCAGGCTTGCAAAATTTGCCTACGATAAAGGCTGGTATGACATAAACAAGGGTGTTCGAATATCTGAAATGGCTGAAGAATTGGATATAGCCAGAGCAACCCTAGCAGAACACTTGAACAGAATTGAGAGTTTGGTCATGGATGACCTTCTTGGGTCTTTCACAAATATTAGCATCAGTCCTGAAGAATTTGCAATGTTCAAGAATATGGTAACCCATGATTCTGAAAACTTAGGGTATGCTGAAGAGAAGGAATTCAATAAACTGCTAGAAAACATGCATAAAAACGTCGAATTTGAAACAGACCCTGCTGAGGACGATGAGACCAATGATTGATGGCTTCTCAAAAAATAGGTGTTAGTATGGGCGATTTAGCAAGGCTACTCTCTAATCTGAAACTTTCGGGTATTGAAATACCCAAAGAGATAGAGAAAGCTATGTATAGAGTTGAGATAGAAGATTTCACAGATTTTAATCCCGAGGATTTCTATCTTGACAGGCCTGTTGTTTTTCTAAAATCTGATGATGGTGGAATCAAAAATATCTCTGCACCACATATGGTTGTGACATTATTGCATAATTTAGAACTCAAAAAGGGGCAACATGTAGTAATTTACGGAGCTAAAGGTGGATACATAAGTGCTTTAGTAGCACATATAATTGAAGAAGAAGGGAGCATTACCCTAATCGATCCATCAACTGAAGTAATAACTCATGTTTCTAGACGGTTGATTGGTTATCCTACTGTCAAATGCTACCATATCGAACAGCTTGATGAAAATATTATGCCGCCCCTAAACAGAGTTCTTGTCACTGGACAACTAGAGAACCTTCCAACATGGTTAAGCAACGGCTTAGAAGAGGGAGGATTTGCTATTGCACCTATAGGTAATCGTTCTGCTCAGAGTTTAATAAAAATCGAAAAACAAGGAAATGAATTGTTCGAAACCGACCTAGGCAGTGTGATTTTTGGCCCATTGGATATATCGGAAAGCATCATTGAATCACCTTCTCCAAGCGAGATGGCTGAGATGATTGAACATGTTATCGAAATCATGTCAGATTCTGATATAATCAAAGAGAGTGATAAATCAAAATTATACGATTTGGTCGCCGAATTAAGACAACTCCCCGACGATTTACCTCCTCCTGAAGAACTTGATGAACCAAGTGATCATCCAATGATTGAACTAATGATGGAAAAGGGGGAATGGTTTGTTCTACTGTGGCCTATTATTCAGGCATCCTTAGAAACAAGGATTGCCTCTTTCGATTCACCAAATGAGCAAAATAAAAATCACAATCATTCTGATTTTATTCCGTGAGGTGAGATTTTGACAAACATATCTGCTGAAATTTCACGTCTTTCACACAAGGATGTCAAAATTAGAAGAAGAGCTGTTAGAGCACTCTTTGAGGAAAATGAACCCAGCGCATTAAGTGGCTTCGTAAAATTGCTCGATGACCAGGATTTTTGGTTCAGAAACAAAGCCTTGGATGCGCATCGAAAATGGGCTAATTCTCCTGAAGAATTAGAACCCCTTATGGCTAACAATAAGAGATTAGTTGCTGAGTTATTAGAAAAAATACCTTCACCAGAAATTGCAAAAAGATTACTTTCTGAAGAAGACCATGTAATCCGAAGTTTTGCAGCAAAAAACCTCTCCAAATCAGAAGCACTTCATTCGCAATTTGCGAAGGATGAACATCATTCAGTAAGGATAATCGCTGCAGAAAATTCTGTTGATGAATCTTTGATTTCATCTTTGATTGAGGACGTACATTCATCTGTCCGGAAAGCCGCAATTATGACAGCTAGTGAAAATAAGATGAAACTAGATGATGCCATTCTAAAGAAGGCGCTAATTTCGAGTGACCCGTCACTACGCTCCTTGGTTGCATCATTGGCTGTAAAATCAGGAGGAGATATTCTTGAGATTGCATGCAAAGATTCCAATCCTAAAGTGAGAAAGGCAATTGCCGATACACTCAGGTCAGAAGTTGATATTGTTGATTCTAGAATTGAAATGGTCTCAAAAATTTGCCCGGAAATAGTTCTGAGATGGTTACGTTTACGCTATGATTCAAAATCTAATTCTCTGCGATGGTCATTGATTGAAAATAGTACATTGAATTCTAGAATACGCTCAAAGTTAATTGAGCAAATGGAAGGTAGAAGTAACATCGACAAGAAGAGATTAGAGATAATCATTCAAGACGATTCAAGCCTTGTGAAAATGGCGGCTAAAAACCTAGCGAGATCTATTGAAGAACTGGAGGGATAAATTTGGATTCAGGAATCACTTTTCATGTAGATGCAAGCAATGGAGCAAGCAGACGATTAACTGTAAAAATAGAGATTTCTGGCCCCTTTACTGAGAATATTTTGGAGGTTCGTTTTCCTAGATGGGTCCCTGGCTCTTATTTTATTCGCGAACCAATTCAACACATGTCTGAACTTTCTGCAACATGTGATGGAAAGGATACCAAAATCAAGCGAATAGATGTTGATGGCGCAAGGATTACAGGAGCCAGTGGCGCAAGTAAGATAATGATTACTTACAGGTTACTAGCGGCTGAAATGACTTGTAGAGCCAATCATTTGGATGCTACACATGTCCATATTATGCCCCCATATACATGGATGCTTCCAACAAGAGGCATAGATCTGAAAAGACTCGACTTAAACCACAAAGTCAAGCTTGTTGCTCCAAGTGATTGGCACACTGCAACACAACTCAATGGTAAAGAAGGCGAGTGGATTGCAGAAGGAAGAGACGAATTTTTGGATGCTATAATGGAATCTAATGCCAATCCAATGATTACTTTCGAAGTACAAGGAACAAAGCAACATCTGAAACTATGGGATTCAGGAGGTTTGCCTATTCCTAAGAAAGGGCTTGACAGGTTCCTTGAAGCAATGAAATTGGTTATCGAAGAACACTTTGCATTGTTTGGAGTTCCTGAATGGAAAGACTACTGGACAGTTTTACACCTAACTGAAAATGGAAGAGGTGGACTTGAGCACCTCAGAAGTCAAACATCAATGATGCCAAGAAAGTGTTTGCAAGAAGGAAATGAAGAACAATGGAGAGACCTTGTATCTCTTTTCAGCCATGAGTTCCTCCATCAATGGAATGTGAAACAACTGCGACCTAAGAATTTCTTGAATTACGAACTACAGAAGGAAGTTCACTCTGATTTATTGTGGTGGTTTGAAGGACTTACATCATGGCTCGGAGACATTTTGTGTCTAAGAAGTGGAGCTTGGAGCGAAGAAGATTGGCGAAAGGATTGGACTCGAAAAATGAAAAGACATACCGATAGAAATGGAATGGAATTTGAATCGCTCCAAGAGAGTAGTCACGATGCATGGATCCATCTATACAGGCCGAACTCTTACAGCAGGGAAGTTCAAATCTCATATTATTTAGAAGGAGAAATGGCAGTTTTCTGCCTCGATGCTGAGTTGAGAAAGCGTTCGAAAGGTAAGTACGGGATGGACGATGTAATGGCTACATTGTATCACAATCACAAACTAGATTCCGATAATCCTGGAATAACACATTCTGACATCAAAAAGGCTCTAGTAAATACTCCCGGAGGTAGAAGATTAGGAGGTATGCTAGATTCTCTTGTAAGTGAAAGAAAGGCCCCTGATGTCATGTCAGCAATGAAGACCCTCGGGTTAGAAATGATCTCAGATAAGAAAGCCAAAGGAGCTTGGATTGGTCTAAATCTAGCAAATAATCCCAATTGCGTCAAGGTGCGAACCCACCTTACAGGTTCTCCTTGTAGAGAATCCATCCACACTGGTGACGAGGTTATTGCAATCGATGGGCTACGAGTTAAGTCTTCAGGTGACATAACTGCGGCTATTTCTGGGAAAGAGAATGTTGAGTCCATATTTACAATTGCTAGAGAGGGCGTTTTACATGAGGTAGGGGTTACCCCAATTGCTAATCCAAAACATTTGACAATAATAGAAGGTAAAGGCAACAAACTTTGGCATGCGATCAAAGCAACTATGCGATAATCACTCTGATTCAACTAAAACTTCTAACAAAACGTGAATTGGAGGCATGTGACTAGAGATAGTGTGTTTACTTGTTTTTGGAGGATACAAGTTATCACTAAGACACATTTTTATTACATCTTCTTTGGTTATACTCTCTAACCCACTTCCCGGCCAAACATCAACTGTAATTTGGTCATCTGAGAGGTAATCGATTAGAATTGCAGGCACACGTTTCAAGTTCAAACAAACAGCAACGGAATGGCGATGATGGCCGTCTAAAATTGCTCCAGTTTGAGAATCTACTAGCAAGGGTTTGGTAAAACCACCCCACCTTTTTGTCATTTCTAGTAATTTGTCGCGACTTTTTACTTTAATCTCCTCATGTGGTTTTAACCACTCCAAAGCCACCAATGAAACATCATCGGACTCCCATGACATAGGCTGTTCCAAGCATATACATGGGATAATGCTTTGGAAAGGGTGATTGACACACCCTTCATGGAGGAAGGTCTGCTAGCCGATGTCAAGGGCCATCCAATGCCTTCATTAATTCCACAAAACGATGACCTTGTTCACGTTTTGGATGTTCTATGCGCAGGTGGCTATGGGGCGTGGATTGTTGGCGGAGCAATTCGTGATTGCATACTCGGCAGAATTCCTTCAGAATACGATATTTGTACATCCGCAACACCTGATGAAGTAATCGAATCCTTTGATGAAACCATACCAACAGGTAAGAAATATGGAACAATAACTGTGAAGAGTGGAAGTTCTATGTTCGAGGTCACTACTCTTAGGACAGAAAGTGGATATGGCGATGGAAGAAGGCCCGACGTTGTACAATGGGGGAACAGTTTGCATGTAGACCTTTCAAGGCGTGATTTTACAATGAATGCAATGGCTTATGACCTAGCCAGAGAACTGCTACATGATCCATTTGGTGGCAAAAACGATCTTGAAAACGGATGCCTCAGGGCGGTTGGAAATGCAAGTCAAAGACTCTCAGAAGATGGTTTGAGAATAATGAGGGCTTACCGTTTCATGGATAGAAATGAGAATGGTGTTTGGCTACCTGGAAGCCAATTATCAATTGCATTAATAGAAAACAGGGCTATGCTAGCTATGGTCTCAATAGAAAGAATTTGGAATGAGTTTTCTAGAATTATTTTGGGGAAAAATGCAGAACAGGTGCTCAAGCGAATGAATGATGATGGCGTATTGGCAGCAATTATTGGCTATCCTCTTCAAGACGAGATATTTGATTTGATTCAAAAAATCCCAGAAGACTTGGAGGCTAGAATTGCGATATTATTTTCGAAAATGAAATCTGATGAATTGATAGTTATACTCGAGAGACTAAAAGTTTCCAATACTACATTTTCTCGAGCAAAGTTTCTACACTCATTGCTTTCAAAGAGCCCATCTAACCATGAATTAAGGCTCTATAGAAACACTCTCTGTGAAGAAGTTTTAATTCACTCTTCAATGTTATCTGCAATTGGTGAAGACACAACTTTAGTCAATCAATCAATGAAATATCCATACGACATTAAATGCCTTGTTGATGGCGACTGGATAATGAAAAGGACCGGATTAAATCCTGGAATCAAACTAGGAAGGCTAAAAGATTGGTTGTTCAGAATTCAAATCGATAGGGGATATGACAAATTAGAACAAATTGAAACTGCATTGTGTACTATTCCTTGGCAGAGTGGAGACCCCAAAGATTGGCCTCGACCAACATGGTCGTGACGGCATCAAGTTGATGACTAGAAGTTACATCGTGACATCATGTCCGAGGTTGAAAACCCGAAAAATTGGCTTTCATCAGCTGGTGGCTGGGCGGCTACTATTGGTCTTGTGATTGTCGTAATTGAATCTGCAATCGGAACAACAGATTCATCAATTGGCTCAGCATGTTGCTGCTTAGGTATTTTTGGAATGATTGCTGGAGGAATTGTATCAGCAAATGGTGCTGCTGTAAGTTCTGATGGATCTATGGTTCTCAAGCAGGATAGTTCAGGACAGTGGAATTGGGTCAAAAATCAGATTGAAGGAGATACTGCTGGTGCTGCTTCCCACTTTAACGATCAAAATACACAAATCATGTCAAGGGTTATTTCAGAAGTGCGAAATGGTAAATCCCTACAGGAATTGGAAACCAATGAGTTGGATATCATTGCAAGCGCTTATGGTGTAGATAGCGGTTCTAGAGAACAAAAAATTGAGGCTCTACATAATTCTTCACTGGCTAAATCTGCGTTAAAATTGGGAGTGCTTGGAGTTGCTGGAGGCGCTGGTGCTGTTGGAGCAGCCCGTATCATTCAATCAAGCAGAGAGAGAGCCATCGAAAGAGCTGAGGAATTAAGAGAGCAGGGACGAGAAAAACTGCAAGAAAATATCGAGGCTGGAAAATACAATATCAACTCAAAAATCCCAACAACTGAATCAGGAGAACAGGCTACAGACGTAGCAAACAACATTATTCTTGACCAACTAAGAAAGCAAATTGAACAAAGAAACCTAACACCTGAGGGTTTATTCGAAATGTCTGATGCAAATAAGGACAACAAGTTAGATGCAATCGAGATCGCTGGTGCTATGACTGCTGCTACAGGATTTGCTGTTCCTGCCTTCATAATTAGCGATGCAATGAAAGATTTCGACTTAAATGACGATGAAACCTTAGATATTGAAGAGGTTAGACAACTTTGGACAAAACTTGGTTTTGAGGTTGAAACTGTTCAACAATTCAGTGATGAAGAAATCGACAATGTTCTGGATGAAGTAGATGAAGATATTTCCGAGGAAATTGAAGAGGAAATGGTAGAAGAACATGCCGAAGAGCCTGCAGAAATAGAGGAAGTTGAAGAGCAGCAGGTCGAACATTACGAACCAGAACCAATTGCAGAGCCTGAAGAAATACCAACTGTGGTTAGCCAAAGTAATGAGCTATCTGAAGAAATAGAAACCGAATTTGAAAGACTGGTTCTAGAAATGGAAGGTGCTAGATTCTCAAGTGAGAGAAAGACACTGATGGAGAAGCAGACAAGTGAATTCCTTGTAACAATGAAGATTGAAAAGATGGAGAGAACCCTGATTGGAGATGAAAAATACAGAGGCGGACAATCTGTCCATGGCTTGTTAGACGGTGGACCATACAATGGTGTGATCAAAATACCTGTTGAACATAATGAACAAATTTTGTCTTGTAAAGAGGGTGACGAAATACAAGTATGGGCAAGCCTGGTAGACTTCTCACCAAGTCTTAAGCGACCTGTGCTTGAATCGAGTGAGATTGTTTGACCGGGTTAATGATTAAATGTCTAAAGACAAGGCAACAATCGATGGGAAAAAGTAATTCGGGGCCCTCAGGCAAGAGGAAACCTGGGAAAAAACCCAATCAAGTTACAATTGATTTGTCACATAAACAAAGTGAGGTTAAATCAAGTGGTGGTTTGAGCATAGTTGCTTTAGGAATTCTATTGTTTTTCATTATAGTTAGCCCACAAGAAAACCGATCTACATTTTTTCAACCTGCTTGCCTAATTCCGGTTCTAGGCCTAGTTGTATTGAAAGATGTATTCAATGTTTCAAGTAAATTTATACTAGCACTTGTAACTCTTGTAATGCTCATGATTGGATATTTGATATTCCAGGCCATGTCAATGGGAGCATGGTATTAACAAAAACTTGTTCTAAGGCTTTAATGACCTTGCAATAACAATTCTCTGATACTGATTTTGTTTGTGTCTAGTTTTTATGCCATAGCCTCTTGGCAAGTACATGCACTTCTACTTTCCAGGCATGATTGTGGGAATTATTATCCTACAGACTAGCATAGTTGCTCCTACATTGTTCAAGAAACTCGAAATCAGTGATTTTGGCAGAGCGATACGAGCATTGTGGCCAAAATTCTTCATCATGTTGACTATTCTAGGTGGCATAACACTTGCGATCTTGCACTTTGGACATGATGCAACTTTAATTGAATACTCAATTGCTGGTGCTACAACACTATTTGCTGCCATATGTTATGCCATTATTCCGGCAACAAATAGAGCAACTGATGAGGGAAATCAAAAGAAATTCAACATCCTTCACAAAACAAGCGTCTATCTAACTGTAATAATGTTGTTAATTAATATCGCATTCCTTTTCGTTTGAATGATTGCCAACAGTTCAAACGGTTACTTCTAAAATGGACCACACAAAGCTCATTCAAGCACAGTTTGCATCCTCATGGGTATTGAGAAAAAAAAACCTCTGAAACAATTCTAATTCGAAGATTTGAATTGATTTTAGGTCGCCCTAAATTTATCAATGGGTTACTTAACGCCATCAATATGGGGCCATCTTCGGATCGAATGCTGACTATTGTCGGCGTCATTTCGACTATTGTCTTATTATCCAGTTTGACTTACGAATTTCTCCTGCATGAAGAAAATGAAGTTTCATTTTCAATAGATAATTCGGACATGGTTGAAGATATCGATCGCATTGCTTCTTTTGGCCCACGGGTAGCAGGATCTGCCGAAGAAAATCTCGCAACCGAATACATAAGCCAACGCTTTACAGAAATTGGACTTGAAAATGTAAAGGTCGAAGAATTTCAGGTAACTGGAGCGTGGTTCGTTGATGCCGAGCCTGACGAGCATCAAATATTGATGCATGCTCAATTAGAGCAGGGATTACAAAATGGCCCGGGGTTACCAGACGGAACTGCAGGTTCAGGAAGGATTGCCATTGACGAAACGGGTAATCTAAATCATATTGAAACCTTCACTTATCTGGGATATTCAGGAGCCAATCACAAGCATGACAATATGCTTACTTTCCTTGGTAACGGTTCAGCAGAGCAATTCGAGAATATTGGTGATTTAACCGACCTCGCTGTAATGATTAATTATGATAATTCAAGAAGCCTTGCTGAGATTTACAAAGACTCAATAGATCGAAATGCAGGTGTCGTAATGATATACTCAGAAGGGGTTGAAACGCCGCCGTTCCGTTCAGTAACCGTTCAAGAAAATGGTCGTACTGTTCCATTCCCTGAGGCCTATGGGGGTCAATATGCGGACTCGTTAATTCCTTATATTTACATATCTACAAGTACTGCTGATAAATTTCATGATTACATTGAACAAGCGAATGATGACCCTACCATTTATGCTTCATTAGATGGTTTCTGGGAAGGAAATAATGTTGGTACCCGAAGCGTCAAAGTGGTCACTGGAGAACTTCCAGGTAAAGGAGAAGGTGAAATTTTAGTTGGCGCTCACCATGACTCTGTTTACATTAGCCCCGGAGCAGTTGACAATGCAGTTGGCGTTTCTCAACTATTCGAAGTTGCTACACAACTAAGTGAACTTAACCTAGATTCAACTGTCAGATTTGCCACATGGGGCGGTGAAGAGCTTGGTTTGCTTGGAAGTCAGGCCTATATTGAATCAAATCAGGAATACGTCGACTCCCTCGATTTGTATATCAACCTTGATTCAACAAACCTTAATCCATCCAAAGGGCTTGGTACTCTTGGGATTGAAGCATCTGATTCTAAACTTGTTGATTCCATTTCTAAAATTCGAAGTTCTGTGTTGGATAATGAGGGATGGAGTGACTATGATGCGACTGTTCAAGTCAACCAGCAGGGTAATAGTGACCATCGGTCTTTCAATCAATTTGGTACTACTACCATCGGATTTTATGGATGGGAATACGAAGAATATCACCGCCAGACCGATGTACCCAGTGTGATTCACGAAGAAGGTTTAGCATTAACAGTCGAAATCGTTCTACAAA
>Ga0163110_10000039_pt1 | contig 63361 bp, 61 predicted proteins | sample CRUFie1St17metaG_FD_108703 | JGI IMG/M metagenome (GOLD analysis project Ga0163110, IMG submission 108703) | Marine microbial communities from the Costa Rica Dome - CRUD Field 142mm St17 metaG | ecosystem: Environmental > Aquatic > Marine > Oceanic > Photic zone | place: Costa Rica: the Eastern...
GTGTGGAGGCATGCGCGGTACTGCGCCACAGCGTTGGACAGGCCGAGGTACAGGGCATCCGAAATCAGGGCATGCCCAATGCTCACCTCGTCGAGGTGGGGAACGCATTCTGCGAAGTCGCGCAGGTTGGCGAGGTTGAGGTCGTGTCCTGCGTTGACACCCAAACCGGCGTCGTGCGCCCATCCTGCCGCTTGGGCATAAGGCTGGGCGGCCTCGCCACCGAGGCGGGCATGTTGCACGGCAAACGACTCGGTGTACAGCTCGATGCGGTCTGCCCCCACGGCGGCCGCAGCCTCGATTTGGGCTTGGTCGGTTTCGATGAACAGCGACGTGCGGATTCCGCTTTCGCGGAACGTCGACAAGACGTCCTTGAGCATGTCGCGGTGCGCTGTGACTGTCCAGCCGGCATTGCTTGTGAGGACGTGCGGTGGGTCGGGTACCAAGGTCACCTGCTCGGGCCCCACCTCGCAGACGAGATCCACGAAGTCTTGGCTCGGATATCCCTCAATGTTGAATTCGGTGTGAACCACGGCCCGCAGGTCACGCACATCGGCATAGGTGATGTGGCGGGCGTCAGGACGCGGATGGACGGTGATGCCCTCTCCGCCGAACGCCTGAATGCGTTTGGCCGCTTCGACGACATTCGGTTCCGTGCCGCCCCGGGCGTTGCGCAGGGTGGCAATTTTGTTTACGTTGACGCTGAGCCTTGTCATACCTACCTTTGGGTGAAAGAGCGAAATTACACCATGCGCGCCCAGAGAATGCTGTCCTTGGACCTTCCGGTCCTTGCGTTGACCGACCAGGTCGCTCGCGCCCTCACAGTGATGGATGAGTTCAAACTCATGCACCTTCCGGTGGTGGAAGAGGATGTGTACAAGGGCACGGTGTCCGAGGCGACGCTGCTCGAGCTCGACGAATCTGCACTCATTGCCGAAGCGCCGATGACCCAGGACGCGATTCCCCACGATTTGCATGTCTACGACGTGGTTGCCCGCATGGGCTGGTCGGATGTGGATGTGCTGCCTGTCGTCCACGAGGGCTTGTATCGCGGGGCGGTGGACCGTGCCGCGGTGTTGCGTTTCATGGCCAAACGCGCGGGTTGGGGCTTCCCCGGAAGCACGCTCGTGCTCGAGGTCTTGCCCAAGGATTTGAGTCCCGCCGAACTGGTGCGCATTGTGGAGGCCGACGGGGCCCAAATCACAAGCTTCAACGTCGCCCCCGTGGAGGACAGCGAATTTTTGGAAGTGACCTTCAAGGTCAACACCGAGGAAATTGAGTCCCTCATGGCCACCTTGCGTCGCCACGAATACCAGGTGCAGAGTTTCTACAACGCCCCTGAATTGGAAGACGAAATGCGCGCGCGTTTTGATGCGTTCATGCGTTACCTCGAACCTTAAATCTGAATCCCATGCGCATTGCCCTCTTTGGAAAAGCGGTTTCGCCCGACGATGCAGAAGCTTTGCGCGCGGCGCTGGACCGGATTTTGGCCTTGGATGCCCAAGCCTGGATCTCCCAAGCCTACATGGCCGAACTGAGCGACCACATGAACCTTCCCGCCGGCCTCGTGCCCTACGAAGGTGAAGTGCCGCAGGGCGTGGATGTGCTGCTTGCGTTTGGCGGCGATGGAACCGTGCTCGAAGCGGCCACGCTCGTGCGCCATGGCGCCATCCCTATTTTGGGTGTCAACACGGGGCGTCTTGGCTTTTTGAGCAACGTCAGCATGGACGCTTTTGACCTCGCAATGGATGCCTACATCGGAGGCAAAACCTGGGAGGAGAAACGCGATTTGTTGCACGTGGAAGTCGAGGGCCAAAACCTCGGGGAATTCCCCTACGCCCTCAATGAAGTTGTGATTCACAAGCGCGACACGGCGAGCATGGTGGTGGTGGACGTCCACCGCGACGACAAGTTTGTCAACACGTATTGGGCAGACGGGCTGCTCGTGAGCACCCCCACCGGGTCGACGGCCTATTCGTTGAGTGCAGGCGGTCCGATTGTGTATCCCGGGTCCAACGTGGTCGTCGTCACGCCGGTGGCGCCACACAACCTCAATGACCGTCCTTTGGTCGTGCCGCTTGAAGGCGAAATCACCCTTGTGGCCGGGGGCCGGGACGCGCAGTTTTTGCTGAGCATGGACAGCCGTTCTTTCCCATTGGAACCGGGCCAGGAGGTGCGCATCAAGCCCGCAGGATTCAGCGTGACGCTCATCAACTTGGAGCACCAAGACTTTTTTTCCACGGTTCGTCAAAAAATGCACTGGGGACTCGACCCTCGGGAACGCTGAAATCAAGGCAATCCCGCGTAATTTCGTGCGTTGAACACCACGATGAACCTCTCTCTCCGCCCCTTTTTGATTCTCATCGCCATGATGGCGTGGGTGGCCGTGCCTGAGGCACAGGCACAGGCATAGCGCAACCGGCGCGGGACGAGCAAGGAGCTTGGGGTGCAGTTGGGCACGGCGTGGTACGTGGGCGATTTGAACCCGGGCAACATGTTTCGGTCGGTCAGCCACGTGACCCGAGGTGGTTTCTACCGCCACAACCTCAACACGCGTTGGTCTTTCCGGGGACAGTACCTCCAAGGCCGAATCGAAGCGTGGGATGCCGACCACCCCAATGGATGGCAGCAAAACAGGAACCTGCATTTCCGGAACCAAATCAACGAGTACTCCCTCGCCACGGAGCTGAATTTCCGGGACCATGCCGTCGGCAACCCCAAGCGTCAGCTCGTGCCTTTCCTGTTCGCCGGCTTTGCCGTGTACACGCACGATCCCGAGGGGCAGGACGTCTACGGGAACTGGCAGCCCCTGCAGCCGATGGGGACGGAGGGCCAAGGCTGGTTCGAAGACGTGCCCAACTACCTCACGTGGGGCGTGGCCGTGCCGTATGGTTTGGGGTGGAAAGGCAACCTGGGCTCGGGCATGACCTTCCAATTTGAATGGGGCGCCCGCAAGACGTGGACCGATTACCTCGATGACGTGAGTACGGTGTACATGAATCCGTCGCGACTCCGCGAGGCGCGAGGCCAAATCGCCGTGCAATTCGCCGACCGAAGCCTCGACGATTTGCCCGCGGGTCAGGGCCTCGAAGGCCTTCAGCGCGGCGATCCTGGTCGCAACGACCGGTACGGCTACTTTTTGTTCTCTTTGGGTTTTCGCGTCAGCAAAAAAGCCACAACTTGCTGGGAACAATGACCTCGCCAAGCACCCACCCCAACGAGGCCCGAGACCGGGCACTGCGCGCGGCCGGCATCGACCCCCATCGCGTGCCTGAGCACGTGGCAGTCATCATGGACGGCAACGGCCGCTGGGCCAAGCGTCGCGGCGAGGAACGGGTCTTTGGACATGCCCACGGCGTGGAATCGGTCCGGGCGACGGTGGAAGCCGCCTTGGAGAGTGGTGTGCGGTATTTGACGCTGTACGCCTTCAGCACAGAGAACTGGAACCGTCCCAAGGACGAGGTGGACGCGCTGATGGATTTGCTCGTGAAGACCTTGGTGCAAGAGGCCATGGAGTTGGGCAGCAAAGGGGTTCGCCTGCGCGCCATCGGAGATGTCGCGAGTTTGCCTGCCGCGTGTCAGGCCGAGTTGGAGCGCGTGAAGGAAGGCCCAGAGGGGGAGGTTCACTTGGATTTGGTCTTGGCCTTGAGCTACAGCGCCAAGTGGGAGATGGTGGAGGCCATTCGCACCATGATGGGCGAGGGGTTGAAGCCCGAGGACATCCTGCCCTCCACCATTGACAAGTACCTGCAAACGGCGGACTTGCCCGATCCTGAACTCATGATTCGCACATCGGGCGAGCACCGCATCAGCAACTTCATGCTGTGGCAGCTGGCTTACGCAGAATTTCATTTCACGTCCGTGCTTTGGCCGGATTTCCGAAAGGAGCACTTCTTCGACGCCATTCGAGATTTTCAACACCGAGAGCGCCGCTTTGGTGCCCTTCCCAATGCAAAACCAAGTTGATGAGAGCGTGGATGTGGTTGGCCTCCTTGGCCTGCATGATGGCCTTGGGCAGCCCCTCAATGTGGGCGCAAAGTGAGGGGGGCGACCTGATCGATTTGTCCCTCACGTCGACTTACAAGATTGCAGGATTGACGGTGTTGGGTGCCGAGCACACCGATGTGCAGGCCATCAAACTGTTCAGTTCGCTTCAGGTGGGTCAGGAAATTGAGATTCCAGGCGACGACATCAAACGGGCCATCACAGGTCTTTGGGCGCAGGATTTGTTTTCCGACATCCAAATCGAAGTCGCGGAGGTTCGTGGACGGGATGTGTATTTGGTCATCCGCGTGCAGGAACTTCCACGATTGACGCGCTACACGATTGCAGGAGTCAACCGTTCGGAGCAGGAAACGGTCAAGGGCAAAATTGACCTGCTGACGGGCCGGATTTTGGACGACAACGTCAAGGCGGTGGCGACGAAGCGCATCCGCGATCACTACGTGGAGAAAGGGTTCCTCGACGTGGACATCGCCATGGAGCAGGAGTCTGACACCTTGTTTGCCAACGGCACCAAGCTGCGCATCCGCATCGACAAAGGCGAGAAGGTGAAAATCGACCGCATCGCGTTCCACGGCGTGGAGGCCATGGACACCGAGGTGCTGGCGCGGAAGATGAAAGACACCAAGGAGCGCCGATGGTGGCGGTTCTACAAGGCGTCGAAGTACCTCGAGACCAGTTTCCAAACCGATTTGGACAACGTGGTCAACCACTACCACAGCGCGGGCTATCGCAACGCGCGCGTGCTGCGCGACAGCCTGAGCCGCAACGCGGAAGGGGAGGTGGTCTTGGACGTTTGGGTGGAGGAAGGCAACCCGTTCTACTTCGGGGACATCACGTTCACTGGAAACACGAAGTACAGAACCACGCAGCTCGACAGTTTGCTCGACATCCAGCGGGGGGAAGTGTTCAGCATGGAGCGTTTGGAGACCCGAGTGTTCATGGATCCCAAGGGGTTGGATTTGAGTTCCTTGTATCAAGACGACGGCTACCTCACGTTCCAGGCGCGCCCCATCGAAAAGCGGGTGGAAGGCGACACGATTGACATCGAGGTGCGCATGATGGAAGGCCAGCAATTCCGCATCGGCCGCGTGTTGGTCCAGGGCAACAGCAAGACCAACGACCACGTGGTGTACCGGGAAATTCGGACGCGTCCTGGCGATTTGTTCAGCCGAACGGACATCATCCGCACCCAGCGCGAGCTTTCCCAGCTCGGGTACTTCAACCCCGAGGCGTTTGGGGTGAACCCCATCCAGCACCCGGAGGACGGGACGGTCGACGTCGAGTACACGGTGGAGGAAAAGCCCTCAGACCAAATCGAACTCAGCGGGGGCTGGGGCGGAGGCCGTGTGGTCGGCACGTTGGGCATCAGCTTCACCAATTTCGCCGCGTCCAAAATGTTCAAGAAGGGCACGTGGCGTCCCATCCCCACGGGCGACGGCCAACGCTTGTCGCTGCGGGCCCAGTCCAACGGCCTCTTCTTCCAGAGCTACAACTTCAGCTTCACCGAGCCGTGGCTGGGCGGAAAGAAGCCCAATTCGTTGAGCTTCAGCGTCTGGAGATCGATTCAGAGCAACGGTCAGCCCCGCCTGATTGACGGCGAAATCAACGAGGCACGAACGTCGCTTCAGATCACGGGTGCACAACTCGGGTTGGGCCAGCGCTGGAAGAAGCCGGACGACTGGTTCGTCTTCCAAGCCTCGCTTTCCTACCAGCATTTCAACCTGGACGACTTTGGGTCCTTCTTCAGTTTCTCGAAGGGGCGTTCGAACAACCTGGCCTTGACGGCGGTGGTGGGGAGAAATTCGGTCAGCGACCCCATTTTCCCCGTGTGGGGTTCCAATGTGGAGGTCAGCGTCAAGGCCACGCCTCCGTACAGCATGTTCCGCCCAGAGGGCTTCTACACCAACGAGGATGGCACGCCCGTGGACGACCAAACCCGATTCCGCTGGGTTGAGTACCACAAGTGGAAGGTGAAGGCCGAGTGGTACACGCCGTTGACCCAAAGCGGCGGAGAGAATCCAAGAAGTCTGGTGTTGCGCACGGCCGCCGGCATCGGCATGATTGGTTCGTACAACCGCGTCACGGGCCTGAGTCCGTTTGAACGGTTCTACCTCGGTGGGGTGTTCTTGAGTGGCTTCGTTTTGGATGGCCGGGAAATCCTCAACCTTCGCGGGTACGACGACTTGAGTCTCACCGCACCGGACCGCAACACCGGCGCCCCCGTGGTCGCGAAATACAGTGCGGAGTTGCGGTATCCGCTGAGCACCAATCCCAGTGCGACCATCTACACCCTCGCTTTTTTGGAGGGTGGAAATACTTGGGAGGACCCACGTGCGTTCAATCCATTCCAGGTCTACCGTTCGGCGGGCGTGGGCATGCGCATCTTCCTCCCCATGTTTGGTCTCCTCGGACTGGACTACGGGTGGCGCTTGGATGACGTGTCCTCCGTGCCCAACATGGACCGCGGCCAGTTCCACTTTTCGATTGGCATGAACATGGGCGAACTTTGATGCGCGCCCTGTTTGGCCCCAAATTTGACAAGACAACCTCATGACTTCTCCTTCAACCTCCCTCAAGCGCCTCGCGACCCGCGTCCTCGTGGCCGTTGCATTCGTGGGTGTGACCTTGACCACACAGGCGCAGAAGTTTGCCTACATCGATTCGGAGTACGTGCTCTTGCACATGCCGGAGTACGCCACGGCCCAAACGGAGCTGAACAATTACGCCATCCAGTGGCAGGCGGATGTGGAGGCCAAACTCGAAGCCGCCGACCGCCTCGAAGTGGCGTACCGCGCAGAGCGTGTGTTGTTGACGGCAGAGATGCGCGTCAAGCGTGAAGACGAGATTGCGAAGAAGCGCGCCGATGCGAAGGACATGCAGAAGCAAAAGTTTGGGGTGGATGGCGAGTTGTTTCAGAAGCGTCAAGAACTCATCGAGCCCATCCAACAGCAGATTTTCGAGTCCCTCAAGGACATCGCGTCGGGCAGCGGATACATGGTGATTTTTGACAAAAGCAACCAGAGCAACATGCTCTACACCAATCCCAAGTACGACATCTCGGACCGCCTCATCAAGAAGTTGGGTTACGTGCCCGGCGAAACCATTGAGCCCGAGGGCGGCAAGGGTGACGACGACGGTGGCAAGGGCGGCGGCAGCATGATGGACCGTGGCCGCGACGCGGTCAACGGCGCCAAAAACAACGCCCGCGACCGCATGAACAGTGCCACCGGCAGACGTGGCAACACCGTGACACGCTCGGGCAGCAAGAATTGAACAATCCCCACAGAAAAGCATGCCTGTGTGCGGCTTTCTGCAAGACCTTTGACAGAACAAGAATTTCATGAAACACATTCTCCTCCTCGCCTTTGTGGCGCTCCTCGGCATGACCGACGCAGTGGCCCAAAAATTCGGTCACCTCGACGCCCAAGACATCTTGATGACTTTGCCTGAGCGGGCAGAGGCTCAAGCGTCCATCGAGGCTGCAGCTGCGGAATACGAGACCGAGGTGTCGCGCATGCAGTCTGAACTGGAGACCAAATTCGCGGACTACCAAGCCAAGGCGGCCACATGGCCTGACGCCATTCGCCAGCAGAAGGAACGCGAACTCCAGCAGCTCGACGCGGGTTTGCAGGAATTTGGCATGACCATCCAGAACGACCTCGCCCAAATGGAGCAGCAGTTGCTCGCACCCATGATCGAGCGCGTGCGCGACGCCATCGAGGCGGTGGGCAAAGAGCAGGGCTTCACCTACATCTTTGACACGAGCACAGGCGTGACGTTGTACAACGGAGGCGAGGATGTGACGGACTTGGTGAAGACCAAGCTGGGCATGTAAGCCACCTGTGCGGATGCCATGAGCAACGACGCGCCCATCGGCATGTTTGATTCGGGCATTGGCGGTTTGACCATCGCCAAGGCCCTGCTGCAACGACTCCCCATGGAGTCGTTGTGCTATGTGGGAGATACGGCCCACATGCCCTACGGGGACAAGAGCCCCGAGCGTTTGAAAGCCTACGCGGTGGGCATCGCCCAGCGGCTGCTGGACCGGGGCTGCAAGGCGTTGGTGGTGGCCTGCAATTCGGCCTCGAGCAACGCCTTGGACGAAGTGCGAGACCTCGTGGGTCCAGACATCCCTGTCATCGACGTGGTGCAGCCCGTCGTGGCTTGGGCCGCGTTGCATCATCCCCACGGCGAGCTGGCGTTGATCGGGACGCGCGCCACGGTTCAAAGTGGCGTGTACGAACGACTCCTCTCCGCCCAAGGATTGTCGGTGACGTCCCGTGCGACCCCCTTGTTGGCCAGTGCAATTGAAGAGGGGTTTCACAACGGCACCATCTCAAGCGCGGTGGTGGAGGCCTATTTCGCCGATGGATGGGCGGCGGACAAAGACGCCTTGCTGCTCGCGTGCACGCATTACCCTTTGGTGATGGAGGACATCTGTGCCCTCTTGCCGCGGAGGGTGGCGGTGTTGGATGCCCCTGGCATTGTGGCGGAACGCGTGGCGTCTGTGCTGGACGCGCGCAGGGCTTTGTCGTCTTCCACGGCGCCAACGCGGCAATTTGAGGTCACCGATTGGACCCAATCCTTTGCCGACGGGGCGGCACACATTCTGGGGACGTCTGTCGACCTCGTTGAGGCACCTTGGCCCGAGGTCCTTTGACCCGCTTGGGAATCACTCCCCTGTCGCGCTGTCTTCCTGAAACCAGCCCGCGTATTCGACGTAGCGGGCGGCGGTTTGGCTGAGGTGTCCTCGAAGGGAATCGCTGACTTGGCCACGATATTTTGCCGGCACCCCAGCCCAAAGTTCGCCGTCTTCAATCGTCGTTCCAGCCAAGACGACCGCGCCCGCAGCCACCACGGCGCCTTCGCCCACAGTCACATGGTCCATGACCACGGATCCCATGCCAATCAAGGCGCCTTCTTTCACATGGGCGCCATGCACGATCGCGTTGTGTCCGATGCTGACATCGTCTTCCAACACCGTTTGGCTCTGCCCGAAAGTGCCGTGAATGACAGCGCCGTCTTGAATGTTCACCCGTCGTCCGACTTGAATGGGCGCAACATCTCCACGCACGACGGCTGAAAACCACACTGTGCTTTCCGCGGCCATGTGCACCTCTCCGATGACCGTGGCATTGGGCGCAAGCCAAACACTGGCGTCGAGAATTGGGGTGTGTCCGCGGGCGGGAAGAAGGGTGGCCATGGGACGAAAGTACGGCTGGACATTCAGGGTGAACCCCACCAACCAGACCGGTTCATCCACAGGACGTCAAACGCCGCCTGAACATCGTCGGTCAGAACGCGCTCTCGGCCTTCCCACAGGGCATGTCCAGCCGCCAACCTGCGAAGGTGATGGTGCACACGCTTGCTCATCCTCGCGTGTTCCCCCATGGTGTGGGCCAACTGCATGGCCGCTTCGGTCCACGTGTCCGGGGGCACACGTGCATCTTGGACCCACGCCTTGCACGCTTCCCAGTCCTTGGGGCATTCGGAAACGTCGTCTCCTCCCATGTCCAACTGAATGGGAAACCGCTCGAGCAAAGGGGCACTGACCTTGCGTCGGTGCCGCCGCTTCTCCGCGGGATCGCAGGCGCACCGTTCGGGATGCTGTCCACATGCGCACAGGTTCATGGCGGCCACAATCCATGGGTCCGAGGCCCAATGGGCCGATCCTTCCGCCCGGTGCAAATGAAGAGAGCCGGTGTCCATGATGTGCCGCAACGATTCTCTTGCAGGCCTGGTCCATTCCGAGAATTCATCGAGAAACAGAAGGCCGTGGTCAGCCTGTGCCCATGCACCTGGCACAGCCTCACCCCGTCGCCAAGACCCGAGCAATCCGCCCACGCCGCCGGCAGGGTGCGGCGCGAGAAAGGGCTTGGGCTGAGTGCTGTCTGAAGGCAGCAAGGCGTGGGCTGCGCGGACAAGTGAGGATTTACCGACCCCGGGCGGACCGACCAGCATGGCATGCAACCGGAATTTGGCGCCGATGCACAACCACGTTTTGGCTTTGCCTTCACCTTCGATGTGGGTCCAGCCACCTGCAAAGTGCGGGGCAACGGACGCTTTGTGCGGTTGGAAAAGTGGGGGCGGGCGCTTGAGCAAGCCGAGCAGCTCAGAAAGGTGCTGGCCTTCTTGCACTGGGAAGGGCGCTTGGGCTGGAAACGAACCGGGTGGCCCCATGGCGCGCAAAATGCCTCGAGGAGGGGGAGGAAGTCGAAACCCTTGGATGGCGTCCGTGCGAGGAAGCCTGGTCTCTCCGTCCAATCCCAGCATTCCTGTGGAGACCAGTCCCGACAACGACTTGGGCCCAAGATTCTTCCGAATGGCGAGGAGCGCCAAGGCCACAGGGACATCGAGTTCGTTGATTTCTCCAGCCCGCAAGGCGGGATGAACGTGCAAAGTCAAGGCCTTCCCCGGCCACCGAACATCCATGCTCTGCAAGGCCGATCGGATCCGCGCGAGGCTGGACAATGCGGCCGCATAGGGCAGGCCTGACACCCTGAACACTGCGCCTGGTTCGGCACGCAACTCCACTTTGACCCATGGCGAGTCAGGCCTCGATTGCACGAAGCCCCACGTGTGCAACACCATGAAATCAAGTCAGCTGTTGCTCCACAGCATGAATCCAGGCATGGATGCACCGGATGTGGACCTCTTGGATGCGGTCGGCGTATCCAGACCAGGGAACGCGAACCTCCACGTCGGCCAACCCAGCGAGTTTGCCTCCATCGTTGCCGGTCAAAGCGAGCACACCCATGCCCAACGCTTTGGCTTGGGTGGCTGCCGCGAGCACGTTGGCGGAGTTGCCACTTGTGCTGATGGCCAGGAGCACATCCCCCGCTTGTCCCAACCCTTGCGTTTGGCGTGCAAAGACCTGCTCGAATCCGTAATCATTGCCGATGCAGGTCATGGCTGAGGGATCGGACAGGGAAAGGGCTGCGAAGGGTTTGCGGTCGTCTCGGTAGCGGCCACTCAACTCTTCGGCGAAGTGCATGGCATCGCACATGGAACCGCCGTTGCCGCAGGACAGGATCTTGTGCCCGGACCCAAGGGCCTCGACCAAGAGCTGCGCTCCGCGTTCCATGGCCGCGAGAAAGGCTTCGTCACGCAAGACGGCATCTGCAAGCTTTGCGCCCTCTTCGAAATGGTCCCGGAGTTTCATTCGTTCAAAGATGGTGTTCATGGGCCAAAACTCCGCGTCATGCCTGTCCGCAGGGACGGGCAATTTGCGATTGGCCCTCCGCAATCAACGGTTGAATTGGGCCAATCCGTCTTTGAGAAAGTCGATGAAGACGTCGGCATCCGGGTCGTACCCTGCGCTGCCTCCAAAGTGTTCCCCGTCGTGGTCAATCATGACGTAGAAGGGTTGAGCGTTACGGTCAAAGCGGGACGCCTGCAGGTAGGACCATTTGTTGCCGATGGTCTTGATGCGGAAATCCTTGCCTCCGTATTGCTCCACGCGATGTTCAGATTCAGGGAGGGCCTTGCGGTCGTCCACATAAAGCGACACGAGGACCACCTCTTCGGTCAGCAAGCGGGCGACCTCGGGGTTCGACCAAACTTGCTCTTCCATCTTGCGGCAGTTTACACAAGCCCAGCCGGTGAAGTCGAGGAGCATGGGTTTGCCTTCTGCTTTGGCTGCAGCCAAACCCGCGTCGTAGTCGTCAAAACGCGCTTCGACGTGTCCACCGTGGCCGGCCTCGCCGCCGCCATGACCACCTTGCTTCCATTCGCTGTAGAAGGTGGGAGGAGGGAAGCCGCTGATGAGGTTGACAGGGGCGCCCCACATGCCGGGGAGCAAGTAGATGCCAAGCATCATGAACAACATGCCCAGCGAGAATCGGAACACTCCGATGCGCTCCACTTTGCTGTCGTGGGGAAGGGTGAACCACCCAAACAAGTAAAAGGCAATCGTCAAGCTGACTGCAATCCAAATGGCAATGAAAAGCTCACGCTGCAACAAGCCGAGTTGCAGGACGAGGTCGGCGTTGCTGAGGAACTTGAATGCAAAACCGATTTCCAGCAGGCCCAACACCACCTTCACGCTGTTCAACCAGCCCCCGCTTTGTGGCAAGCTGTTCAACCACCCGGGGAAGGCCGAGAACAACCCAAAGGGCAGCGCCAGGGCCGAGGAGAATCCAAGCATCACCGCGGTGGGTGCGGCGAAGGATCCGGTGGCGGCTCCGGCCAAAGCCGAGCCCACAAGAGGGCCTGTGCATGAGAAGGACACAATGGCCAAGGTTGCGGCCATGAAGAAGATGCCAATGATGCCGCCTCGGTCGGATGCGGCGTCGGCTTTGTTGGCCCAGCTGGAGGGCAACTGAATTTCAAACGCGCCAAGGAAGCTGGCCCCAAAAACGAGCAACAGCAGGAACAGGAACACATTGAAGATGGGGTCCGTGGAAATCACATTCAACACATCCACCCCAAAGAAGGCTGTCAGTGCCAATCCGAGTGCGGTGTAAATGAAGATGATGAAGAACCCGTAGATGAGGGCGTTGCGAATGCCTTCGGCACGGGTTTTGGACTGCTTCGTGAAGAAGCTCACGGTCATCGGAATCATGGGGAACACACACGGAGTCAACAGCGCCGCCAACCCAAGCCCAAATCCAAGCAGGAACGTCCAAAGCAAGCCTTCTTCCTCCTCTTCTCCTTCTCCTTCTCGTTGGACTTCCTCCACGGAATGGGCTTCAGATCCACCCTCGCTGAACATGCCTCCCCCTTCTTCGTGCGCTTCGTGGTTGCACCAGTGTTCCGAGGGGGCGCAGTAGTTGGGACGGTCCCCAGCGTCGCGGATGTCGCCCACGCCCACCTCAAAGGGCACCTCCTCAGGCGGGAGGCACATGCTGGCATCGCACACCATGAAGTACACGTAACCGGAGATTTTGGCATTCGCGGAGGCGCCGCGCAAATCGACAGTCTGGCGCCAATGCACGTTTTCCTCGAAGAACTTGAGGTCCAACATGAAGTTGGGATCGTATTCCTCGATGGGGGTGCACTCTTGCACTTCTCCTTGCGCCTTGACTCCCGCAGGCCACTCGAAGCCAAATTCGGTTGGCACGGGACCGTCGTCGGGGTTGTTGTCTTGGCTGTAAATGTGCCAACAGGTGTCCACCTTGGCGTGGATGACGAGGTCGTGAAGGCCCTCTTGCTCGCTGGGGTAAAGCCCAACGTCCCAGGTGACAGGGTCTTCAATTTGGGCGACAGCGTTGAAAGAAAGGAGCAGCAGAAGCGCGGTGGCCAACCTTTGGCTGGCGTTCCACAAACCGGACTTCAGCATGGAAACGATCGAGGTGCAGTTGTGCATGTCAGTGTCAGTAGGTTCGCTAAGATACCGCGCGTTGGAGGATGCCAAATTCACGCCGGTCCCAATTCATGACAATCGCCCATGGAGGAACCTCACTCAGAGGTCAATTTCCTGTCCTTCTGCAAGGCCAAACCGCCGGCGCATCCAGCCTACGCAGACGTAAACCAGCGGCGTGTCGGCAGCCGCGACAAGGGACTTGAACAGCACGCCGTTGAGGAGCAACGCCCCAAACCGTTCCCACCCAATTTCGCCGACCGCGCACAACAGGACCAAAACGGTGGCGGTGTCCACCACTTGAGACGGGATGGTGGACATGTTGTTTCGCAGCCACAGGTGCTTGCCGTGGGTGAGGTGTTTCCAGAAGTGGAAAATCCGAACGTCGATGAATTGGGCGAGGAGGTAGGCCGCCATGCTCGCGCCGACAGCCAGGGCGGTTTGGCCAAACACGTGGTCAAATTCATCCCCTGAAACTGGCGACCATCCCGTGGCCTCGACGGCGCCTGCGAGGGACACAATGAGCAGCACCATCAAGGACGCCGCCAATCCAGACAACACCACGAGGTTGGCTTTGCGCTTGCCATAGACCTCGCTGATGAGGTCGGTCACCAAGAAGGTCAGCGGGTAGGGGAGGAGTCCCACACTTTGCTCAAACGTCAGCCCGCCCAGGTCCCAGGTAAAGAACTTTCGGAAGATGAGGTTGCAGGACACCAGGCTGGCGATGAACAGTCCAGCAAGCACCACAAAGCCCACCATGGCGGCGTCTTTGTCCTTTCCGTTCAGGACCTTGGGTGTGGCGTAGGATGAGGAGTTCATGGGGTGGGGGTGAATGTCATGGTCAACCCGGACTGGCCTTCAAAGGTCGTGTGGTCCAACCGCAGTTGCTCGGAAACTTTGTGTCCAACGACCCAAAGCAGACAGCCGTCGTCTTCTCGCTCGATCACAAGCGCAGTTGGACGCAGGGCGTGGGGCACCTTGGCTTGGGTCAGGACGTCGCTGACGTTGCTTTGGCCTTGCATACCCAACGGCTGGAGACGGTCGCCATGGCGCCAAGGCCGAACGGTCACTGGGAGCCACTTGGCAGGAAGCCAAGCGCGGTGGATGCCAAGACCCTCGGTGGAGGTGGGGCACGTGGAAGGTGTCCAGCGAAGGGTGCCCATGGTCGTGTCGGTTTCTCCTTCAACGGCCCCTTCAGACAGGGTCACAGGATGGGGCAAAGTGCCTGCCTCCGCAACCGCAAAGACCAGCGTTTCGCGTTCTCGAACCACGCGTTGGGTGCCGTGCTCCACGACATTGCCCACCTGCGCGTCCACCAACGCCAATGCGCGTTGTGCGCCCGACAGGCTCCAGCCTTCCTCAGCCAAGGTCCGTTGGAAGGCCTCTTGCGCCCAAGCATCCTGGATCAGGACCTCGATGCGCCAATGGCCGGGCTGGGCCTCGGCGCGGTCACGGGCCTGTTCAAGCAGCGGCGCAACCAAACGCCCGAGTGCCTCGGCACGCGTCGCCAAGACGTTCAGGTGCGCACGCGTTCCAGGCCGCAGGTCCTCCATCAAAGGCAGCACCTCATGTCGGATGCGGTTGCGCAAATAGGCGTTGGATTGGTTGCTCGGGTCTTCGCGCCAGGTCCACCCCATGTGTTGGGCATGGGCCAACAGGTCGCGTTTGGACAACCCCAGCAAGGGTCGAACCCGCACGCCATCGCGAAGCGCCATGCCTTTGACCGCCCATGGATCGGAGCTTCGCATGGCGTGGAGCATGTACGTTTCTGCCTGGTCGTCGGCATGGTGTCCGGTGGCCACCGCCACGGCATTGTGACGGGCGCAAAGCGATTCAAACCACGCCGTGCGGGCCTTGCGCGCTTCTCCTTGGAAACCTTGGGGCCCCTCCACCAGGGATTGGGCTTCGAGCGTCAAGACTTCGAAGGGGCACCCGTGTTGAGTCGCCCATGCGGCCACAGCCTCGCGGTCGCCGTCGTTCTCCTCCCCTCGGGTGCCGTGGTTGACGTGGGCGACAACGAGTTCGTGTCCCAACGCGTGCAACACCTCGAGCAACACGGTGGAGTCGAGTCCGCCACTGGCCGCCACAACAAGTTTGGAAGGGCGGTCAATTCCGGCCTCTTTCAACGCGCGGCCCACTTGGTGTTGCACCTTGCTCATGGCACGAGACATTGGCGGAGTGCTTCGGCTTTGAGCAGGCACTCTTGGTATTCTTCTTGGGCGTCGGCAAGCAAGGTGATGGCGCCTCCAAACGTGGCGTCGACGCGGCCGCTGTCCCCATGATGCATCAAGGATCGAATGACCACGTTCAAATCCCAATCGCCGTCGGGTGCCACGTAGCCCAGCGCCCCGCTGTACACCCCACGCCCCGCTTCTTCCAAGGCGGCGATGTGCCGCATTGCACTGAGCTTGGGGGCGCCCGTCATCGACCCCATGGGAAACGTGGCCCGCATGATGTCCAGCGACGTCACCCCCTCGGCCAAAGTGCACGAGACGGAACTGATCATTTGGTGCACGGTCGAGAAGGTGTGGATGCCAAACAGCTCGTCCACATTCACCGAGTCTGCCGCCGCCACCCGGCTGAGGTCGTTGCGAACCAGGTCCACAATCATCACGTTTTCCGCCTGTTCCTTTTCGCTTGTCGCCAAGGCGTGCTTCAGGGCGTCGTCTTCTTCGGGCGTTTGGCCACGCTTGACGGTACCTTTGATGGGCTGAGAGTGGAGGGTGCGCCCGCGTTTGGCCAAAAACCGCTCAGGACTCGCACACATGGAGCGCCACGGTCCCGCTTGAACATACGCCGTGTGCGGGGCCCGGGTTTGGGAAGCGAGACGCTCGAAGATGGACCAACTCGCCTCGCCGGGAGCGCGTCCCGACCAAGGCATGCACAGGTTCATCTCATAGATGTCGCCGCGTTGCAGCGCGTCATGAACTTGGTGGAACTTCGACGTGTAGGTCTCTTCGCTCCAACAAGGTTCGAGCGGGTGCCATGCTTTCGCGTCCGCTCGGCCCGTCGGTTGTTCCTCGGCTCGGGGTGAGGTCAGGCATCGCATGACCTCTTGGGCCAACGCACCCTCTCCTGTCGTGAGGCGAGGCGTCGTGCTGCCCGTCGCCCATTCCACCACGACTTCCGGTTCCCACCAGCACATGAGCGGCCAACCCCCCGGATGGGGAGGGGTGGCAGGCAGGCGCTCCTGCGGTTCGGCGAGGCCAAGGCTCTTGTGAAGGTCGTATCCCAACCATCCAAAGGCCCAAGCCTCTCGACGTTGCGTCTCTTCCACAAAGGCGTTCCAGCTGTCCCAGCTCCCTGGAGTGGGGGAAGCGACAAGGAGGGAGCGTTTGGCGCCCACCCCCAGCAGTGCCCTTCCTTCGATGCGTTCATCCCACAACAGGACGACGTGCTTGTGCCGATCGCACAGGGGTTGCAATGGAGGCAGTTCGCGCACGTTCATGCGAGGAAGTTAGGGGTTCGGTTCGCCTCAGGCAACCGAGTTGGGCCGAGGGGCCACGCCCATGCGCTGACGCACGAGGTCTTCCAAGCCTTCCACCCATGTGGGGTGGTCGTTCAAACTGGGCACAAGGTCAACGTGCTCGCCGCCGTGCTCTTCGAACACCTCTTGGTATTCTTCCCCAATCTCAATCAGCGTTTCCAAACAATCGGCGACGAACGCGGGGCTGAAGACGAGCAACTTTTTGTCGCCCCCTTCGCCACGTTCCACGATGACGTCGTCGCTGAAAGGCCGCAGCCACTTGCTGTCCAAACGGCTTTGGAAGCACACCGTGTAGCGGTCCTCGGAGAGTCCGAGGCGTTCTGCGAGGGCACGGCTCGTCGCGTAACACGTGGCCTTGTAGCACTGGCGGTTTTCGTCGTTGACCTCGTCTTCGCAGCTGTGGTTGGCGCACTTTCGGTCTTCGTAGATCTTGTTGACCTGACGCTCGGGAAGCCCGTGGTAGCTGAACAAGATGTGGTCGTAGCTGTCCAAATCAAACGCCGCCGCTTGCTCCACAAATCCCTTGAGGTATCCGTCAAAATCCCAGTATTGGCTGATGGCCACCACTTCGGGAATGACGTACCATTTGCTCAAAATCTTGAAGGCTTTTTCGAGGGTGGATCCAGTCGTCGCTGAGGCGTACTGGGCGTAGAGCGGGAGCACGCAGATGCGGTCGTAACGGTCCTTCTCCATGCGGGCCATCACATGGTCCATGGAGGGGTGTTGGTAGCGCATGGCAAGCTCCACCTTCACCTCACCACCAAACGCATGGCGGGCTTCGTCGGTGTCAAACCGCTGCTGGAGCTCACATTGCAAGGACTCGCCGTAGAGCAGGAGCGGGGACCCTTCGTCGGTCCACACCTTCTTGTACTCTCGCGCGCTTTTGAATCGGCGGATGGGGGCAATGATGCCGTTCACCAGGATTTTGCGGGGCAACCACGGGAAGTCGATCACGCGGCCATCGCCCAAAAACTCACGCAGGTATCGTCCCACCGCGCCAGGCGTCGGTGCATCAGGCGTCCCCAAATTCACAATGAGGATGCAGGTCTTCATCGTTAGACTCATGCGTTCACAACAACCGACGCGCTCAAATGTGCAGCGCGCGGTTTTCCGTGGCGGCGAGGGCCGCTTCTTTGATGGCCTCGGTGAAGGTTGGGTGCGCGTGGGACATGCGGGAAATGTCCTCCGCACTGGCCCGGAATTCCATGGCAACCACGGCTTCGGCAATCATGTCTGCCGCGCGGGGTCCGCACATGTGCACGCCCAAAATTTCGTCGGTCTCCGCATGTGCGAGCACCTTCACCAGTCCGTCTGTGTCCATGCTGGCACGCGCGCGGCCGCTGGCCTTGAAGGGGAAACTTCCACTCTTGTAGGGCACCGCGTCGGCCTTCAATTGCTCCTCGGTGGCGCCCACACCGGCCACTTCAGGCCAGGTGTACACCACGTTGGGAATGAGGTTGTAATCGATGTGCGGGTGCTGTCCGGCGATGGTTTCGGCGGCAAACACACCTTCTTCCTCGGCCTTGTGGGCCAGCATCGCGCCGCGCACCACATCACCGATGGCGTAGATGTGCGGCACGGAGGTGCGCATGTGGGCGTCCACACCCACGCGTCCGCGCTCATCCGTGCTGAGGCCGGCAGCCTCGAGGTTCAAGCCCTCGGTGTAGGGACGACGTCCCACGCTGACCAAGCAGTATTCCGCCTTGAACGTCACCTCGTCGCCTTTCTTGGAATCGGCCTTGACGGTCACGCTGCGTCCGGTGGCCGTGACTTCTTTCACGCCGTGCTTGAGGTGAAACTTCACGCCGAGCTTTTTCATCGAGCGCATGAGTTCCTTGCCCATCGCGCGGTCCATGGTGGGAATGATGCTGTCTGCGTATTCCACCACATTGACTTCGGTGCCGAGGCGCGCGTAGACCGAACCGAGTTCGAGCCCGATGACCCCGCCGCCGATGACAATCATGGATTTGGGCAACTTGGGCAGGCTCAGGGCCTCTGTGCTGGTGATGACCCGCTTCTTGTCCACGTCAATGAAGGGGAGGGTGCTGGGCTTGCTTCCCGTCGCGATGATCACGTGCTTGGCGCCAATCTGCGTCGGCTTGCCCTTGGCGGGCGTCACGGCGATGGTGTGGGCGTCAACAAAAGAACCGAGTCCGTGATGGACGTCGATGTTGTTCTTCTTCATGAGGAAGTTGATGCCCTCGGTGGTTTGGGACACCACCTCGCCTTTGCGGGCAATCATCTGGGGAAAATCGATGCCGAGTGACCCCACTTCAATGCCGTGCGTGGCGAACTGCTCCTTGGCTTGGTGGTAGTGTTCAGAGCTGTCCAACAAGGCTTTGGAGGGGATGCACCCCACGTTCAAACACGTCCCACCCAAGGTGTTGTATTTCTCCACCAAGGCGGTGCGCATTCCGAGTTGGGCAGCACGAATGGCAGCCACGTATCCTCCGGGGCCGCTTCCGATGACGACGACGTCGTAGTTTTCCATGGGACAAAGGTAATTCGGAGGTCGAGGTCTGCACCCGCTCGTGTTGTTTCTTTGCACCCTCCATGTGGTCGCGCATTGCCTCTTTTTTGATTCGTCACCGTTTGCCCGCGGTCGTCGGCCTTTTCGTCATCACGTTGCTGATGGCGGTGCCGATTCCTGATTTGGGGATGCAATACAAGTACGGTGGGATCTTGCCTGAGGACGATCCCGCGGAGTTGGCCCACGCGCGTTTTCTTGAGTCCTTTGGTGCCGAGGGGAACGTGTTGGTCATCGGGGTGGAGGATGCGCGCCTGCGCACCGCCGAGGGCTTGAACCAATGGCATGCGCTCGCGGAAGAAATCCGCGCGTTGCGCGTCATGGTGGATGGCCAGCCTACTGTCATCATCGATTCGGTCTTCGCCATCACGAATGCGTTTGAGGTGGTGAAACACCCTTCCGAAAAGTCCTTTTTGTTGGAACCTGTGGCGCCCGACATGGTGGACGCCCAACCGAATGCCCCGCCGCTGACGGATGCCCGCGCCAACGAGATTGTCGACCGGGTGCGGTCTCTGCCCTTTTACGACGGCCTCCTCTACAGCCCCAACAACGACGCAACGCTGATGATGGTTGTGTTCAACCTGGACATGCTCAACTCGCCCAAGCGCGGACGCATCGTGGAGGACATCATCGAGGCCTCCGACCGGTGGGCGGCCGAGACCGGCATCCAAACGCACCTCAGCGGACTTCCCTTCATTCGGATTTCGATGACCAACAAGGTCAAAGGAGAATTGGGGTATTTCATCGGCGCAGCCATCGCCGTGACGGCCTTGTTGCTCTTCTTGTTCTTCCGGAACCTCGCCGTGGTCAGTGTGTGCCTGACGGTGGTGGCGGTGGGGGTGGTTTGGTCTTTGGGCATGATGAGCCTGTTTGATTACAAGCTCAGCCTGTTGATGTCCCTCATCCCCCCGCTGATGATTGTCATCGGGGTGCCCAATTGCATCTACCTCGTCAACAAATACCAGGCAGAGTTCAAGCGCCATGGGAACAAAATGTTGGCCTTGCAGCGCATGGTGACTAAGGTGGGCAACGCCACGTTGCTGACGAACGCCACGACCGCCCTTGGATTCGCGACGTTCATCTTCACGCACAGTCCGATTTTGGTGGAGTTTGGTGTGGTCTCGTCGCTGAGCATCATGGTGGCGTTTGGCATCAGCATCGTCCTCATCCCTGCGCTTTTCACTTGGCTGCCTGAGCCTCGCGAGCATCACCTGACGCATTTGGATCGGGTGTGGGTGGACCGCGTGGTGGGCACGTTTGTCGCTGCCGTTCAGGGAAAGCGCACGGGCGTGTACGTGGCTGCGTTGGTGGTGGCGGTCTTGAGCGCTTGGGGCATGACTCAAATGGTCACCACCGGAAACATCGTCGACGACTTGCCCGACGAAGACCGAGTGTTGGTCGACCTTGGCTGGCTCGAGTCCAAGTTCAGCGGGGTGATGCCTTTTGAGGTGCTCATTGATGGCAAAAAACCAGGCCAAATCCTCAGCCCCGCCAACCTCAAGCGCATTGAGAAATTTCAGAATCTTCTTAGGGAGTACCCGGAGTTTTCGCGCAGCCTGAGTGCCGTGGATGCGGTGAAATTTGGGGTGCAGGCGTTTTACGGCGGGGACCCTGAGCGATACCGCTTGCCGTCCCGCCAGGAACGGAGCTTCATGGGGCCCTACTTCCGGGGTGCCGAGTCGGCCGCCTCCGACGTCGCGGACGCCAACTCGGTCACAAGCAACTTCGTGGATTCCACCAAAGCGGTGACCCGTGTGTCGGCGAACATGGCCGACGTGGGCACCCTTGAAATGGAAGACTTGATGACGAAGCTCCAACCGCGCATCGACAGCATTTTCCCGCCGGAGCGCTACGATTTGACCATCACGGGCACGAGCATCGTGTTCTTGGAAGGCACGAATTACCTCGTCAAGAACCTCGCCATTTCCATGACGCTCGCCATCATGGTCATTGCCTTGGTGATGGCCCTGCTGTTCAAGAGCGCCCGCATGGTGGGCATCGCCCTCATCCCCAACTTGCTCCCGCTTCTCTTCACGGCGGGGGTCATGGGCTGGACGGGCATTCCGATTAAGCCCTCGACCATTTTGGTGTTCTCTGTGGCGTTTGGGATCTCCGTGGACGACACCATCCACTTCTTGGCCAAATACCGGCAAGAGCTCCAGGCCAACGGCTGGAACATCCGCGCGGCGGTCTTGGCCGCTGTGCGCGAAACGGGGGTGAGCATGATGTACACGTCGATTGTGCTGTTCTTTGGGTTCCTCATGTTCGCAATGAGTGAATTCGACGGCACGCGGTCCCTCGGCTTGCTCGTCTCCGTGACCCTCCTCGTGGCCATGTTCACCAACCTGATGGTGTTGCCATCGCTCCTGATGAGCTTTGCCCAGTACGTGACCACGCGGACGTTCAGCGAGCCGTTCATCGATTTGTTGGATGAGGAGGACATCTTGGCGTTGGACGGTCTCCAAGTCCAAAAAGGCACCAGCCCCGGCAAGGGCGAGGAGCAGCACGAAGGCCTGCGGGGACGGGGTTGACCCTTGTGTATCTTCATCCCATGAAAGGAATTGTTCTCGCCGGAGGGAGTGGCACGCGTCTTTGGCCCTTGACCAAGGCCGTCAGCAAGCAACTGATGCCCATCTACGACAAGCCGATGATTTACCATCCGCTGTCGACCTTGATGATTGCGGGCATCCGGGACATTCTGATCATCACGACGCCCGAGGATTCAGCCTCGTTTCAGCGCCTCCTTGGCGACGGTTCCAACTTGGGGTGTTCCTTCACCTACACGGTCCAAGAAGTGCCCAATGGCTTGGCCCAGGCCTTTGTGCTGGGCAAGGAGTTCATTGGCAACGACAAGGTCGCGCTCGTGCTGGGAGACAACATCTTCTACGGCAAGAGTTTTGGCCGGACCCTCCGCGCGCACACCGACCCCGATGGGGCCATTGTGTTTGCGTACTACGTCAGCGATCCGGAGCGGTATGGGGTGGTGGATTTTGACCCCGACGGCAAGGTGCTGAGCATCGAGGAGAAGCCTGCCCAACCCAAGTCCAATTTCGCCGTTCCGGGACTGTATTTCTACGACAACGACGTCGTGGACATCGCGGCCAACCTCGAGCCCAGTGCCCGTGGCGAATACGAAATCACCGACGTCAACAAGGCGTACTTGGAGGCGGGCAAACTCCACGTGGGTGTGTTGGACCGCGGCATGGCTTGGCTTGACACCGGAACCCACGCGTCGTTGATGCAGGCTTCGCAGTTTGTCCAGGTCATTGAGGACCGCCAGGGGTTGAAAATCGGGTGCTTGGAAGAGATTGCTTGGCGCATGGGCTTCATCGACGACGCCCAGCTCGAAGCGTTGGCCCAGCCGCTCGTCAAGAGCGGGTACGGCACCTACCTGCTCGACCAGCTTCGCCGCGGACGATGAGCGCACCGAACATTTTGAACGACTTCTGACTTTTTTCCCCCATGAGTCTCTCCTCCTCCGAAGCACGCTGGCGCGACGCCCTTGAAGCGTCCATAAAAGACTTCCTCAGTGCTTATCCAGCCGGGGCTGCAGACGAGTTGTACGACCCCATTCACTATCTCTTGTCGCTCGGAGGCAAGCGCATTCGGCCCGTGTTGGCTCTCGCAGCGTGCGAAGCCGAGGGAGGTGCGCTCGATGCGGCCATGCCCGCGGCCATGGCCGTGGAATTGTTCCACAATTTCACCTTGATGCACGACGACATCATGGACGAGGCACCCCTTCGCCGTGGGCGCCCCACCGTGCACACCAAGTGGTCCGACAATGCGGCGATTTTGTCTGGGGATGTGATGTACACCTTGGCCTTGACGGCGCTGGAAGGCACGCCCTCCGACGCTTTGGCGGACGTCCTTCACATGTTCAACGTGACCTCCAAAGAAGTCTGCGAAGGCCAACAGAGCGACATGGCGTTTGAGACGCGTGACAACGTCACGGTGGACGAATATGTGAACATGATTCGACTCAAGACCTCGGTCCTTCTTGCGGCTTCTGCCGCGATGGGCGCGCGGGCAGCCGGTGCCTCTTCGGAGCGCGTCGAGGCATGGTACCGCTACGGCGTGAACGTGGGCTTGGCGTTTCAAATTCAGGACGACTTCTTGGACACGTTCGGCGAAAGTGGCGCGACGGGCAAGCAAGTGGGAGGCGACATCTTGTCGGACAAGAAAACCCTGCTCTGGTTGACGACTGAGGCGAATGAGGAAGGGCGGAAGGCCTTGGCCCCATGGGTGGGGGTGCATCCTGCGTCCGGGTCGGATCAGGGAGAGGCCAAAATCACGGCCGTCCGTGCCGCCATGGTGGCGGCGGGCGCCGATGTCGAAGCGCAGCGACGCATGGCCCAGCACGTCGAAGAAGCGGTTTCCGCACTCCGCACCTTGAACCTCTCTGCGGAGACGTCAGGGTGGTTTGAGGGTCTGGCCCAGCACGTGGTTTCACGGAGCCACTGATTCCAAGCGCATTCCTTGGGGCGTCCCCCGGGTGGGCTTATCTTTGGGGGTGCTAAATGCCCCTTGTCCTCATGGACCCACTTTCATTTCTGAGCAACGCTGAACCTGGCGCGCTCGAAGCCCTTTACGCTCGCTACCTGAAGGACCCCGAATCGGTGGACCGCACGTGGCGGCTTTTTTTTGCCGGTTTTGACCTCAGCCGAGCCACGTATGGCGACGATGCGGCCTCTCCCGCCACCCTGAAGGAATTCAAGGTGTTGGATCTGATCCACGGGTACCGCACCCGAGGTCACCTGTTCACCCAAACCAACCCCGTTCGCGAACGTCGGACCTACACCCCGACGTTGGCACTCGAGCACTTCGACCTTTCAGAGGCGGACCTCGACACGGTGTTCCAGGCGGGCAATGAAGTGGGCATTGGCGCCGCAAAGCTCCGAGACATCATTGCCCATCTGGAGTCGACGTACTGTCACTCGATTGGGATTGAGTACATGTACATCCCCGAGCCGGAGCGGCTCAAGTGGATTCGCGAGCACATCGAGTTGGCCAACCGTCCACGTTTGGACTCCGAAGGCCGAAAGCACGTGCTCAAAAAGATCAGCCAAGCCACGCTCTTTGAGGAGTTCCTCCAAAAGAAGTTCGTCGGCCAAAAGCGCTTCTCCCTCGAAGGAGGGGAAAGCCTGATTCCCGCCCTTGACGCCTTGATTGAAACGGGAACCACCCGTGGCGTGCGCGAAGTCGTCATCGGCATGGCACACCGTGGTCGCCTCAGCACGCTGGCCCACATCCTTGGCAAGCCGTACGCCAACATCCTCTGTGAATTCGAAGGCAAAGCCTACGACGGCGATGGCTTGTTCGATGGGGATGTGAAGTACCACCTCGGCTACTCGCGCAAGCAGGTGGCCGACACCGGAGAGGAGGTGACCATCACCTTGGCGCCCAACCCCTCGCACCTCGAGGCGGTGGACCCTGTGGTGGAAGGCATCGCCCGCGCCCGCATCGATGCGAGGGACGGCGACGAAGCCAGTGTGTTGCCGATTTTGATTCACGGCGACGCGGCCATCGCGGGACAAGGCGTGGTCTACGAGGTGGCCCAAATGGCCGCCCTCGACGGCTACCGCACGGGCGGCACCGTTCACATTGTTGTGAACAACCAAGTGGGCTTCACCACCAACTACCTCGACGCACGCAGCTCCACCTACTGCACGGACGTGGCGAAGGTCACCAAGTCGTTGGTCTTCCACGTGAACGCAGACGATGTGGAGGCGGTGGTACAGGTGATGAACATCGCCCTTGAATACCGTCAGACCTTCCACCGCGATGTGTTCATCGATCTTTTGGGCTACCGCAAATACGGACACAACGAAGGCGACGAACCCAAGTTCACCCAGCCCAAGTTGTACAAGGCCATCGCAGCCCACAGTTCTCCGCGTGACATCTACCTCCAGCGTTTGCTTGCCGACGGCTCGGTAAGCGCCGAAGAGGCCGAGGCCATGAAGGCCGAGTTGTTGGGGCGCATGGAAGATGGATTTGAGGAAGCCAAAACCATGGAGTTGTCCGTGGTCGACGACTTCCTCAGCGAGCTTTGGGAGGGCTACAGACCCGCCAAGGAGGCTGAATTGACCACCTCTCCTGCCACGGGAGTCGCGCAAAAGAAGCTCACCGACCTGGCCGTGGCCATGAACACCTTGCCCGACGGTCCCAAGTTCTTCCGCAAGGTGAAGAAGTTGATGAACGATCGCCTTGGCATGGTCGACCGAGACCAGTTTGACTGGGCCATGGGTGAAATGCTCGCCTACGCCAGCCTCTTGATGGAAGGCCATCCCGTGCGTTTGAGTGGCCAGGATGTCGAACGGGGCACGTTCTCGCACCGTCACGCGGTCCTGAAGACCGAAGACGCCGAGGAGGAATGGATCCTGCTCAACGAATTGAAGAAAGACCAGTCCCGCATGGCGGTGTACAACAGCCACCTCTCGGAATACGCCGTGAGTGGATTTGAGTACGGCTATGCGTTTGCCAACCCCAACGGATTGACCATTTGGGAGGCGCAGTTTGGGGACTTCAACAACGGCGCCCAAATCATGTGGGACCAGTTCCTCAGTGCGGGCGAAGACAAGTGGCGGACCATGAACGGCCTCACCTTGTTGCTTCCCCATGGCTACGAAGGCATGGGCTCCGAGCACAGCAGCGGGCGCATGGAGCGATTCTTGCAGCTCGGCTCTGGAGACAACATCATCGTGGCCAATTGCACGACCCCAGCCAACATGTTTCACGTGTTGCGTCGCCAGGTGCACCGTCCCTTCCGCAAGCCTTTGGTGGCTTTCACCCCCAAGAAGCTGCTTCGCTACCCCAAGGCGGTGTCGACCATGGCGGATTTTGCCAAGGGCAAATTCCAGGAAGTTATCGACGATGCCCATGGCGTGAAGAATGCCGACACTGTGGTCCTTTGCTCGGGCAAGGTGTACTACGATTTGCTCGAAAAATTTGAGGACCGCGTGCCCAAGAACATGGCCGTGGTGCGCGTGGAACAGCTTCATCCTTTCCCAGCGGATGCCGTGGCCCAGGCTTTGAAGCGACAAGCCAAAAACGCGAAACTCGTGTGGCTCCAAGAAGAACCTCGCAACATGGGCGGTTGGACCTTCATGAACGAACACATGGCCATTCACGGCTTGGGCGACCTCCAATACGTGGGACGAAGCGCCAGCGCCAGCCCGGCCTCAGGATCCCCTGCGGTCCACCAACAACGCCACGATGCCTTGCTTGACGAGGTGGTGGCCATGGCAAAATTTTGACCTGAATCAGACCCACCAACGACACGATCATGCCGATTCTAGAAATGAAAGTCCCCAGCCCCGGAGAAAGCATCTCCGAAGTGGAAATCGCCACGTGGCTGGTGTCGGACGGCGACTACGTTGAAAAAGACCAAGCCATCGCTGAGGTGGACTCAGACAAGGCGACCCTCGAATTGCCCGCCGAAGCTGCAGGCGTCATCACCTTGAAGGCCGAGGAAGGCGATGCCGTTGCGGTTGGAGACGTGTGTTGTTTTATTGACACGGACGCGGAGCGTCCCGCAGGGGCTGCAGCCCCGGCTCCCAAGCCTGAGGCCGCCCCCGCGCCCGCCCCTGCAGCCACACCCGCACCTGCACCCGCGGCGCCGTCTCCTGCGCCTGCACCGGCCCCTGCGCCTCCCGCAGCGACGGGCGCAAGCCATGCTGCAGGCCATGCATCGCCTGCGGCGCGCAAAGCCATGGCCGATGCCGGTCTTCCCGCCGGCTCCATCCAGGGCACGGGTCGCGACGGCCGCGTGCTGAAACAGGATGTGCTGGCGGCCTTGGCCGCTGGATTTGACGCGAGCAACGTGCGTTCGGGATGGAGCGGCAGCCGTGAGACCCGCCGTGAGAAGATGAGCATGCTGCGCCGGAAGGTGGCAGAGCGTTTGGTCTCTGTGAAGAACGAGACGGCCATGCTGACCACCTTCAACGAGGTGGACATGAAGCCCGTGATGGACCTTCGCAAAAAGCACAAGGACGCGTTTCGTGAGCAGTTTGGTGTGGGCCTCGGATTCATGGGCTTCTTCACCAAGGCGGTGACCACAGCGCTGGCGGAATTCCCCGCCATCAATGCCCAAATCGACGGCAAGGAACTTATTTACCACGACTACGCCGACGTGTGCATCGCGGTCAGTTCCCCCAAGGGGTTGATGGTGCCTGTGGTGCGCAATGCGGAGACCATGAGTCTCGCAGAAATCGAGGCCGAGATCAAGCGATTGGCCATTCGTGCCCGCGATGGAGAGCTCACGGTCGACGAGATGCAAGGAGGAACCTTCACCATCACCAACGGGGGAGTTTTTGGCTCCATGCTGTCTACGCCCATCATCAATCCGCCGCAAAGCGCCATCCTGGGCATGCACAACATTGTGGAGCGTCCGGTGGCCATTGACGGAAAGGTGGAGATTCGTCCCATCATGTATGTGGCCCTCAGCTACGACCACCGCATAGTGGACGGCAAGGAAAGCGTCGGGTTCTTGTACATGATCAAGGAAATGATTGAGAATCCTGAGCGCATGCTCTTCGGCGGAAAAACGCCAACCGAGGTCCTCCTAGGCCTGTGATGTCAGGATCAACGAAACGTAAAACGGGGCTCCCAACTGGGAGCCCCGTTTGCTTCAACCTGTCCACGTCGGCCAACCAAAACCCTAAAGGAGCCGACGCTTCTCTCTACAATCCACAGACCGTGCCAAACTCGGTCAATACCGAGCCAGCGACGGGTCAATGTGTTCTTGCCAAGCCAGAATGCCGCCGGTGAGGTTCACCAAATTGATGTACCCGTGGGCGTCTTCGAGTTGGCGAATGGCTTTGGCACTTCGCGCCCCCGAACGACACTGAACCACAACGGGCACGTCTTTGGGAATGCGCGCGGTGCTTTCAAGCACCGTGGCCAGTGGCATGAGGTCGCCTCCGATTTCGGCGATGCCGTATTCATAGGGCTCGCGGACGTCGATGAGGACGTGCGCTTTGCCACTGTCGCGCCACGCTTTGAGTTCATGCACATCGATCGCTTCCACCTCGCGTTCTTGGGCGGCAGGCACCCCAATGCCACAGAACTGGTCGTAGTCGATGAGTTCGGTTTGGGTGGGGTTCTCGCCGTTGAGCGGGTTGCGAGGGTCCTTGCGCACCTTCATCGTTCGCGTCGTGAATCCGGTGGCGTCAAACAGGAACAAGCGCCCACTCAGCGTGTCGCCCACGCCGGTGATGACCTTGATCACCTCGAGTGCTTGAAGGGACCCGAGGATGCCTGGAAGCACCCCAATCACGCCTCCTTCCGCACAGCTGGGTACGAGGCCTGGGGGCGGAGGGGAGGGAAACAAGTCTCGGTAGTTGGGCCCCCGAGTTCCGTCGGGCAAGAGTTCATTGAACACCGAAGCTTGGCCCTCAAACCGATAAATGCTTGCGTACACGTTGACTTTGCCTTCGAGCACGCACGCGTCGTTCACCAGGTAGCGCGTGGGAAAGTTGTCCGTTCCGTCCGCCACGACGTCGTACTGGCGCACGAGCTCTCGCGCATTGGCGCTGGTGAACTTGGTGTTGTGCACCTCGAGTGTGATGTACGGGTTGAGGGAGGCAAGGCGGTCGCGCGCGGCTTCCGCTTTGGGTGCGCCTACCGACTGAATGCCAAACAACACCTGACGCTGCAAATTGCTCGCGTCCACCGTGTCAAAATCGACGATGCCGATCCGACCCACGCCGGCTGCGGCGAGGTAAAGAAGGAGCGGGGAGCCAAGGCCGCCCGATCCAATCACGAGGACGCTCGAGCCTTTGAGCTTGCGTTGGCCCTCAATGTTGAATTCTGGGATGATGAGGTGCCGGCTGTAACGCTCGAGCTCCTCTTTGCTGAACTGAATCTGTTCCATGGTTTCCAAGTCTCAAATGGGTCAGACGCCTCCGGCAATGGCGGGAATGATGCTGACTTCATCGTTCGCCTGAAGGGCCGTGTCTTCGCCTTGAAGCGCATGAATGTCTTCGTCGCCGACGTACACCCGAATGAAGCTGCGAAGGCTTCCGGAGTCCCCAAACAAATGAGGCTTCAGGCCGGGGTGCTGGGCGGCAAGCGCCGCGAGAAGGTCTTTCACGGTGGCAGCTTCTTGGGTGAAGATGCCTTGGCCGTCGGTGAATTTGCGCAACGGCGTGGGGATGATCAATTGAGCCATGTCAAGGGTGTTGTGTTGTAGTTGCGATGTCAAGAGATGCGCCAAGCTTCGGGAAGGGCCACGATGGCCTCTTCGGCAAACTGCCGCTGTTCGTCAAGTTGCCAGCTGCGGACATGGGCGGTGCCTTCGGGTTGCACGCTGACGATGATGTAGCTGAAATAGGGAAGGGCCACGGCCAAATCGTGTTCACTCGGAATCGCCGGATGAAGGGGGTGGCTGTGGTACACGCCAAGCAAGGTCAACCCCTCGCGAGCCGCATGCCGCTCCGCATTCAGATAGTCTTTGTCGGAAATGGCAAAGCGTCGGCGTTGGTCGCCTTCCTTGCTGTTGGTCACTTCTGTGGACACGGTGACGGTGCGGATTTGTCCGTCCTCCGATCCATAGAAGAACCCGCAGCATTCGTTGGGAAAGGCAGCCTCCGCGTGGTTGGTCATGGCCTTCAAGGCCTGGGGGTCAATGTCAAGTGGAGGGAAGCTCATGGCAGGAGGCGTTCAATGACTTCGCTGTACTTGGTGGCGTCGTCCGCGAGCACGGTCACGATGACTCCTTCGTCAATTTCCTCTGCGAGTTGCACGGCTCCTGCGAGGTTGGCGGCGGAGGATGGGCTGATGAGAAGGCCTTCCTCTTTCGCTGCGCGCTTGAGCATGGTGTAGCTGGATTCTGTGGTCACCAAACGGGTTTCGTCGGGCACGGTGGCGTCAAAAATCTTGGGCACACGCGCGGTCTCTAGATGCTTCCATCCTTCGAGGCCATGAAGTGCCGTTTCAGGTTGAAGCGCCACGAGTTGAATGTCTTCGTTGAATTCTTTCAAACGACGGCCCGTACCGGTGAACGTCCCTGTGGTGCCGAGCCCAGCCACAAAGTGCGTGATGCGGTGGTGGGTTTCTTCCCACAATTCGACGCCCGTGTGGTTGTAGTGGGCCATCCAGTTGGCGTCGTTGCTGTACTGATCCACGTAGTGGTACTTGTCGGGCTGGGACTGCGCCAGCTCACGGGCCACGTCTTGTGAACCATCTGTGCTTTCAAACGGACTGGTCAAAATGAGGTCCACTCCCAGGGCCTTCAGGATGTGCTTGCGCTCTTTGGAAGCGTTCTCGGGGATGCAAAGGGTCACGGGGATGCCGGCCGCCGCTGCGAAAATCGCATAGGCGATGCCTGTGTTCCCCGAAGATGCGTCGAGCAATCGGCGACCGCGAAGGGCGCCTGAAGCGACCGCATTGCGCAGGATGTTGAACGCCGGCCGGGCCTTCACGCTGCCCCCAAATTGCTGCCACTCGAGCTTGGCATAGATTTCCACGCCGGGCTTGGGGCTCAGGTGGAGCATGGGATGCAACGGCGTGTTGCCTACGTGCCAACGGAGTTCGTCGAGCGTCGCGAGTCTGGGGTCGAGGATGGGTGCAGTCATCTCAGTTTGGGTCAAAAAAAGAAGCCCCCGTTACGAACGAGGGCTTCTTGAGGTTACGTGTCTAATGTGAATTTGTCATCCACGCATGCGCAAAGAGGCCCTGTCCAGAGGACAGCAGCAACAACAGCACATGTTCGTGGTCGACATCATGTTTCAAATTTCAGACGAATGCTCGATAATTCCAAATGAATTGCCGAAAAAAGCCGACCGACGTTATCTGAGCACCGAAAATCGCTCCGCGTCCAACCGGATCAAAATGCCCATGAGCAGGGTGAATCCCATCAGTGAAGATCCGCCATAGCTGAAGAAGGGCAGCGGGATGCCAATGACGGGCGCGAGTCCCAAAACCATCCCCACGTTGACCAGCAGGTGCATGAACAGGATGCTTGCCACGGCATAGGCATAGGTGCGGGTGAAGGGAGAGCGTTGCCGTTCTCCCAAGTGCAGGACCCGCAGTATCAGGAAGACAAAAAGCAGCACAACGCCAGCACTTCCGAGAAACCCCCATTCCTCTCCGACCGTGCAGAAGATGAAGTCGGTCTCTTGTTCAGGAACGAACCCGTAGGCCGTCATGGGTCCTTGTGCCCATCCTTTGCCCGTCCAACCTCCGGAGCCAATCGCGGCCTTGGCGTGTCGGATGTTGTAGTCCGCATCGGGGTTGTCAACGTCAATGCCGAAGAGCACATGGATGCGCTCCCTTTGGTGACGCTGCAGGATGTGCTCCATCCCCAAATGCAGTCCCGTCGAAAACGCCATGCCCCCCAACAGAATCAAGGTCCCCCAAAGCGTCGTGCGCTTGCGGTACCGCGGCAGCGTGGCGGCCCGGGCGAGCAGCAACGTGCACGTTCCCAAGACGGCCAATGAAATCAGAAACCACCAGAAGCCGGTGTTGGTGCCTACGAAGGGGTACCAACTTTCAGTCGCCCCAAACAGGATGGCAAGCACCGCCAACACCAGCGCCGCCAGCCCGATGAGGAGGACGTTTCCGCTCAAACCTTCACGGTAAAGCACAAAGACAAACCCCCCAAAGACCAAGACGGTGCCTGCATCGGGCTGGAGCAAAATCAATCCCGCGGGCAGGGCGATGATGGCCAGGGATTGCAGCCTCGTAGCCAAGGTGCGCCACGGCCTGCCGTCGCGGCTCAGGAACCAAGCCACCATGAGCGCGGTTGCGGTTTTGGCAAATTCACTCGGTTGAATGCCAAAGCTGCCCACCCCAAACCACGAGCGCGCACCTCCGACCTTTTTCCCCACCACCAACACGGCCGCGAGCAAGGCGAGGACCACGAGGTACTGGAGCACCGACGTGCGGATGTAGAACTCGCCTTCGATGGCGAGCAGTCCAGCCATCAAGAAGGCGCACACGCCCATCCAAATGAGCTGCTTGCCCGCCTTGCCGCTCATGTCCCACACGACCTCGGCTTCGGCGGTGGCGCTGACAATGTTCAGCCAGCCCAAGACCACCAAGAGAAGGACCACGAGCAAGGTGGGCCAATCGAGCTGGGACAAGACATTGAACCGACGCGAACTCATGGGGCAGGCTGCATGGGTTCGACTTCTGCGAATTGGGGGTCCAAGGGGTAAGTGGCGCCCATGACCCGACGTTCGCGCTCCGTGTCCGGCACGTCACCGTGGAGGTATTTCTCCACCAACAGTCCAGCGATGGGTGCGGCCCAATCGCCGCCAGCCCCAGCGTATTCCACGTACACACTCACGGCAATTTCCGGAGATTGTCGGGGTGCGAGGGCCATGAAGACACTGTGGTCGGCCTTGTTTTTGTTTTGGACCGTGCCCGTTTTTCCGCAGGTGGTGACGCCTGGGGTGTAGGCCCGCCTTCCGGTTCCCGATTTGTCTTCGATCACGGCTTGCATCGCGTCGAGAATGGGGTCAAAATGCTTGACGCTCACCCCCACCTCATGGCGCATCTGCAGGGATTCCGGTTTTCCCTTGCCTCCAATGTCTCGGACGAGGTGGGGTTCCATGTACCATCCTTTGTTGGCCATGATGGCGGCCAGGTTGGCCATGTGCAGTGGTGTGGCGAGGAGTTCGCCCTCCCCAATGCTGATGGAGTAGATGGTCCTGAACGTCCAGTGACGCCGGCCATAGATGTTGTTGTAGTATGTGGTGTCCGGCACCAATCCGAGTCGCGTGCCGGGGATGTGTCCCCCCAGGTCCGTCCCCAGTCCAAAGTCTTTGATGCGTTCGGTCCACCACCCCAGCCCGAGTCGCGCGTTGTCGAATTTGTCCTTGTCTGGATGCTGGTTGACCATGCGGCGCATGACCTCGTAGAAGTAGGGATTGCAGCTGTGGACCACCGCGCGCCGCAAGTCGTCTTGGGTGTGGGCACCGTGACAGCCAATGATGTCGCGGTTGCAGTCGATGTGGGTGCGTGGAGAGATGGATCCTTGCTCCATGGCGATCAGCCCTTGGACCATTTTGAAAATGGAGCCCGGCCGGTAGGTGCCGCGCACGGCCCTGTTGTAGAGGGGTTTCCACGGGTGTTTGGCCAAACTGTCGTAAGCCGCACCCCGACTCGTGCCCGTCAACAGGTTGCCGTCGTAGGAGGGCGCTGAAACGAAGGCGAGGATCTCCCCTGTCGCAGGCTCGATGGCCACGACGGCGCCCCTTTTGCCCTCCATCAGTTGCTCGGCGTAGCGCTGCAGGTCGGCGTCGAGCGTCAAGGTCACATCTGCGCCGGTCACCGGCAGCGAGTCCATGTCCGTCAGCGTGTTTCGCACGTTGTTTCGGACGTCCACCAGGTGATGGCGAATGCCCGGCGTGCCGCGCAGGTCGGACTCAAACTGGGCTTCCACTCCGGATTTGCCCTTGTAGTCCCCCAGGCGGTAACGGGAATCGCGGTTCATGTCTTCGCGGTCCACCTCGCGGTACTCACCGACGATTTGGCTCGCGATGCCGTAGACGTTTTCGCGCACCGGCTTGGTGCGGATGGACAGTCCGGGATACCGCCAGAGCTCTGAGGACAGGGCCGCGTATTCCTCGGCGCTCAACTGGCGCAGGAGTGGTGAGGCTTTGTAGCGCGAGTAGCGCCTCGCTTTGGCGAGACGTCGTTCCAGTTCCACGCGGTCGAGTTGGACCAAGCTTGCCAGGGCGGCCGTGTCGATGCCGGCCATGTGGCGCGGCACCACCATCAAGTCGTAACTGGGCACGTTGGTGACCAACAGGTCTCCATGGCGGTCGAGACACAGTCCGCGTGCAGGTTGCAGCACCTCCTGTTCCTCGGTCAGGCGCTCGGCGCGGTTTTTCCACTCGTCCGTGGTGACCTGCATTTGGAACAACCGAATGACAAACAACAACCCCACTCCGAGCACAATTGCGCCGACAATGCGCTGTCGTCCAGCCAAGTCTCGCCCATTCAACTCCATGGGTATGCGCTGACGCCCCGTTGATCGCCCCGCGTGGGTCGATTCAGGAGGCCTTGAATGAGCATGAAGGCCCCCACATTGAGCAGGGTGGAAAAGGCGGTTTGGCCCAGCGTGCGCCCCATCAACGACCAGCCATTCTGCAGGGCGAACAACACGCCCCAGTACACGGCCAGGCCGAGCGCAGCGAAGATGCCGTAGCGGACCCATCCGTCTTGGAAAGGATCCAACACGTGACCCTGGCGCAAGCCCTCTCGCGATTCCATGGCCGCCGTCAAGGTTGGGTAGGCCATGCCCAAGGTTACGGATGCTGCAAGGTGCATGCCTCCTGTGAAGCACACGACATCCATGATTCCTCCGGTCACGGCAGCCAGCAAGAGATACGTCGTCGGAGGCCAACCCACCGGCATCTTCAGCAGGCCGTACAGGTGAATGGCCAGCAACCCATATCCCCCCCAAAAGATGCCGTAGCGGAAGAGCAAGACCTGGGAAACCAGCGCCCATCCGAGGGTCCAAAACAAGGGAAAAAACGCACTCATGGCGTGTTGGATGGGGCGGAACTCAGGCTGTCAAGCCTGCCGTTGCGCGGATGTTCAAGCCAAACCACATGCCGGGCACCAGGATAGTTGGCGCCCAGGGAAACCACCACCGTTTGGAATTCGTCGGCTTCGTTGCCCAGCACGTCTTCCACCATGCCCACGGGCACGTCTGCGGGAAAGACCCCGTCAAATCCCGTCGTCATCACGGTGTCGCCGGGCAAGACCAATTGGGACCAGGGGATGTCCAGCACCGAGGCACGGCGGACATCTCCCTCTTTGGCGAGCAACCTTCCTGCTTGCCCCGAGCGCCCCATCCGGACACTCCATTGGGCCTCGTCGTGGGTCAAGGTGAGGACAAGGCTTTCGTGGGCCGTGGTGTCCACGATTCGTCCGGCGGCAAAACCTTGGGAGAGAATGCCTGCCCCGGGCGCCAGTCCATCTCGGCCGCCACGGTTGAGGACCATCCACGGCGAGCCGTTCCATCCCGGGCTGCGCAGCACCGAGGCATCTCCGGTTTGCCAAGGCGCAGTGCGGCGTTCTTTCAGGCTTTCCAATTCGGCGCGCAGCCTCGCGTTTTCGAGCATCACGAGCCGGTTGGACTCGGCGAGGTGGGTCCACTCCTGCACATTGCCCGCGGCGTCGAGCCACGATCCCGAGGCCCGAAGAGACCACCCTGCAAGAGCGGTGCGGTGGTGGCTGTACGTGGTGTTCATCCAGCCCAGCGCCACTCCCCACAATGCGAGGAACAGCAACCACCGGTGGGTGCGTGCGAGGAGGGCAAAGAGGTTTCGCACGGCCCCGCGGTCAGTTTCTCATCAAGAATGGGAAGCGATCGATGTTTTTCAATGCGATCGCAGTGCCTTTGGCCACCGCATGCAACGGATCGTCTGCCACGTGCACGGGCAACTTCGTCTTCTGGGAAATCCGCTTGTCCAACCCGCGAAGCTGGGCGCCACCGCCGGCGAGGAAAATGCCTGTCTTGTAGATGTCTGCAGACAATTCGGGCGGCGTGTGCTCCAGCGCGCTGTGGATGCTCTCTTCGATTTTGCTGATGCTCTTGTCCAGGGCACCGGCGATTTCCGAGTAGGTCACGACAATTTCCTTGGGGATGCCTGTCATCAGATCTCGGCCGTGCACGGCGTAGTCTTCAGGCGGGTTGTCCAGCTCAGGCAGGGCAGCGCCCACGGCAATTTTGATTTGCTCGGCCGTGCGCTCGCCAATTAAGATGTTGTGCTGGCGGCGCATGTACTCTTCGATGTCGTGGGTGAACTCGTCACCGGCCACGCGGATGTTGGTGTCGGTCACGATGCCGCCCAGGGCAATCACCGCGATTTCGGACGTTCCACCTCCGATGTCGACAATCATGTTGCCCATGGGCTCTTCCACGTCAATGCCGATGCCAATGGCGGCGGCCATGGGTTCGTGGATGAGGTAGACTTCTTTGCCGCCGGCGTGCTCTGCGCTGTCTTTGACGGCGCGCTTCTCCACGTCGGTGATGCCTGAGGGGATGCAAATGACCATGCGCAGCGACGGGTTGAACCACGACTTGCGACCAGAGATGAGCTTGATCATCCCTTTGATCATCTGTTCCGCCGATTCGAAGTCGGCGATCACCCCGTCTTTCAGGGGGCGGATCGTTTCGATGTTTTTGTGGGTTTTCCCGTGCATTTGCTGCGCGAGACGGCCGATGGCCACCACGTTGCCCGTCATGCGGTCTTTGGCCACGATGGACGGCTCATCCACCACCACCTTGTCTTGGTAGTAGATGATGGTGTTTGCCGTGCCCAAATCCATGGCAATCTCCTGAGTGAAGAAGTCGAACAATCCCATACCCTAAAGGTAGACGGGCACTTGCCTTGAACCGCAGCAATTCAGGGCATTCTGTGCCCATGGTTGATAAGTTCCACTTTCTCGTGAATCCGAGGGTGGAGCGGCCGTGAAGTTGTGAAAAAAGGCCAACGCGAGCGAGGGCCAAGGGGCTTCGAAATCAGTGGCGGAAGTGACGGACGCCGGTGGTGTACATCGCCAAACCGAGGGCGTTGCACGCGTCGATGCTCTTCTGGTCGTTGATGGACCCCCCAGGCTGAATCACGGCGGTCACTCCGGCCTCGGCCGCGAGTTCCACGCAGTCGGGGAAGGGGAAGAAGGCGTCCGACGCCATGCTCGATCCCTTGAGGTCAAACCCAAAGCCCTGTGCCTTTTCCACGGCTTGCTTCAAGGCGTCCACGCGGCTCGTTTGTCCGGTGCCGCTCGCGAGCAACTGTCCGTTTTTGGCAAACACCACGGTGTTGGATTTGGTGTGCTTGACGAGCTTCAAGGCGAACAGCAAGTCTTCCGCACTTTCGGGGCGGCTGGCCTCGGTGGTGCAGGTCCAGGTGTCGGGTGCTTCCATCCCATTGTCACGCTCCTGAACGAGGTAGCCGTTCAAGGCCGAACGCACCGTCGCACCGGGCAAGGTGCCGGGCTGACGCTCCAACAAGATGCGGTTCTTTTTCTGCGACAACACGGCAAAAGCATCGTTGTCGAACCCAGGGGCAATGACCACTTCGCAGAAGAGCGTGTGGATGAGGTTGGCGGTCTCAAGGTCGACGGGGCGGTTGGCGATCAAGACGCCACCGAAGGCGCTTGTGGGGTCACCTGCCAGGGCATCGGCGTAGGCTTCCGCCAACGTGGGGCGTGTGGCGCATCCGCACGCGTTGTTGTGCTTGAGGATCGCGAACGTGGGGGCGTCGTTTTGGAACTCCTCCATGAGCTGCACCGCGGCGTCCACATCGAGCAGGTTGTTGTACGATAAGGCCTTGCCGTGCAAGGGTTTCAAAAGGCCGTCCAAGTCGCCGAAGTACTGACCCGCTTGGTGGGGGTTCTCGCCGTAACGCAGGGCGCGGGACTGAGGCACACTGACGTTCAAGGTGTCCACGCTGCCGCCCTCGAGGCTGGTTCCGCTGAGGTGCGCGTGAATCATGGTGTCGTAGTGTGAGCTTACGCGGAAGCCGCGCGCGGCGAAGGCCTTGCGCTCTTCAAGGGTGGTGGCCCCATCGCGCTTCAGCACGTCCACCAGGGCGCCGTATTCGTCCATCGAGGGCACGATGACCACGTCGTTGAAGTTCTTGGCCGCGCCGCGAATGAGGGCGATGCCGCCGATGTCGATTTTCTCCACGATGTCCGCCTCCGAAGCGCCGCTGGCCACGGTGGCTTCGAAAGGGTACAAATCCACCACGACCAAATCGATGTTGGGGAGGTTGTACTCCGCCATTTGGGCCTGGTCACCTTCGTGGTCCCGGCGGTTGAGAATGCCTCCAAACACCTTCGGGTGCAACGTCTTCACACGGCCGCCCAAAATGGAGGGGTAGTCCGTCACCGATTCCACAGGCACAACCTCTGCCCCCATCGCTTCAATCGCGGCTTGGGTGCCACCGGTCGAGTAAATCGTCACGCCAAGGCGCTTGAGCTCAGCCACAATCGGCTCGAGGCCATCCTTGTGGAACACGGAAATGAGTGCGGATTTGATGTGGCGGACGTCGGACATGGCGGGAAGAGGGGTGGGTTAGAAAGCCGCAAATCTACGACGGCCGATGCGGATTCCCCGCCCTGCGCAGTAGCTTCGTTCCGTGCTTTGGTTCAGGCTGTTTCGAGAGAGTTTGTCGTTTGCGTGGCAGGCCATTTTGGTCAACCGCTTGCGCACCCTCTTAAGCCTCCTCGGGGTGATGGTCGGCATCTTCGTAATCAGCGCCGTGTTCACGGTGGTCGACAGTTTGGAATCGGAGTTGCGCGACACCTTCAACATGCTGGACGACGACGTGTTGTTCGTCACCAAATGGCCATGGTCTTCTGGCGGAGATTACCCTTGGTGGAAGTACGTCCAGCGCCGCCTACCGACCGAACGAGACTTGGAGTTGTTGATGCCGCGCATGACGTTGGCTTCGGCGGGCATGTTCCAAACCAAAGCGTTCATGGATGCGGAGGCGGGAAACAACCGCATGCCCGGCGTGGTGGTGGGTTCGGGCTCGCACGATTACGACAAGGTCATCAGCCTCAACATCGAACACGGCCGCTACTTCACGCCTTCGGAAAGCGCCGCGGGCCGCCCGGTGGCAGTCATTGGGTACCAGGTGGCGATGCAGTTGTTTGGGCGTCACACGTGTGTGGGCCAAACCCTGAAAGTTCGTGGCATGCGCATCGAAGTGATCGGGGTGCTGGCGGAGGAGGGGGAAAGTGTCGTGTCGACGGGGCTTGACGAATTCATGCTCGTTCCCTCCGCGTTTGCGCCACGTCTTTACGACCCCGGTTCCGACGACGCGGCCCAAATCGCAATCAAGGCCAAGCCAGGGGTCGAATTGGCCATGCTGGAGGACGAACTTGTCCAACAATTGCGGGCCGTGCGGCGCGTTCGTCCGGGACGGGAGGAGGACTTTTCGGTCAACCGCATGGACATGCTCACAGGCATCTTGGACTCCATTTTCACCAACCTTACGATGGGCGGGTGGTTCATCGCCATGTTCGCCATCCTTGTGGGCTGCTTCAGCATCGCGAACATCATGTTCGTGTCGGTCCGTGAGCGCACAAAGATCATCGGCGTCCAAAAGGCCATCGGCGCGAAAAACGCCTTCATCCTCATTCAGTTCCTGTTCGAGGCGGTGACCCTGTGTGTGTTCGGTGCTTTGCTCGCGCTGTTTGCCATCCAGGTCTTGGTGTTGGTCGTCAACGCCATGGACGTGGGCATGACCCTCCACATTGCGCCCAAACGGGTGTTGCTCGCACTTGGTGTGGCGGTCACCTCAGGATTGGTCGCGGGCGTCGCTCCTGCCAGGCAAGCAGCCAACCTGCCCCCTGTAGAAGCAATGCGCGCCCACTGAGGGGCGCGCATCAAAGAAGTGGGGATGCCTCGATGGGCAGACCGACGTCAAAGGTTGATGGCCAATCCTACACGCACTGAATAAGGGGGCAAAGTCACACTTGTGGTGGACGAGCTGGACACCGATCCATCCACGCCGATGACGATGGCGTTGGGGTCTGCAACCTGAACCACGTTGCCGTCTTCGAGGTGGAACATTTGGGCATAGCGTGCGGTGATGAAGCTGCGCTTGCCGAGACGCAGGCGCAAGCCCGCGGCATACCCGTAGTTGAAGTTCGCTGAGAAAAAGGGCACGTCGTTGACGGGCTGGCGGTCGTCTTCCCCATCGAGCACCAAGCGCGCACCCAGGAAAGAACCCCGTACCCCACCGTAGCCTTCCACGAACGGTTGGAAACCAGAGTTTTGGAACAGCGTGATGCGCAAGAGGTAGTGGGCGTGGGCAAGTTGGTTGCGGACGTAGAGCTGTCCCACCGTCTCTCCGTTGGCGTCAACCACGGTGGTGTCAAACCCGCCAATGGGCTGGAAACCGAGGTCCAATCCTCCGTCAAAAATGCTTCCCCGGTCGTGCTTCATGTAGGTCAAGGCGAAGCCGTATGACGGCTCGTCGAGCACAGATTCGAGGTTGTCACCGGGGACATCTGAGATGAGGTGAAACCCCACATGACGCCACTTTTCCTTGAGAAGAAGGTCCACTTCGGGCTTCTCTTCTGTGGTGGCAGGGGTGGTCTGTCCCCAAGTGGCCGAAGCGCAACAGGCCAAGAAAAGGCTGGCTGCAATCATGCGCAGGCGGTAGATGTGTGCGTGTGTCATGTCGTTCACTTTGTGATTCATCGGTGTGTCAGTCAAGCATCGTGCCAAACATCTTGTTCACAACGCATGGGGCGCAAAGATAGTGTGGTCCCCAAAGACGTTGGAAGTTTCGGGCCAAGTTTGCAAGGAACATGTCAGACAGCACCACGACCATTCTCTTGACGGGCGCGGGCGGACAGCTCGGAAGCCGACTTCGTGCGTGCGCCGAGGGCCGGCCCAACGTGACCTTCATTGGTTTGGGTCAAGAGGCGCTGGACGTGTGCGATCGCGCCGCCGTCTTCGAGGCCTTGGCGTCACATCGGCCTGACGTGGTCATCCATGCTGCGGCCTACACGGCGGTGGACCGTGCCGAATCCGAGGAGCCGTTGGCCTTTGAAGTCAACGCCACTGCGGTCCGTCATGTGGCAGAGGCATGCAACGAGGGCGGGATCCCCCTGATTCACATCAGCACGGATTACGTCTTTGGTGACGTGCCCCGTCGGCCTTTGCGGCCCACCGATCCCACGGGTCCGGTGGGTGCGTACGGCCGAACCAAGCTCGCTGGCGAAAGGGCGTTCTTGGAGTCAGGTGTGAACGGTGCGCTTGTGCGGGTGGCGTGGCTGTACGATGCGGAAGGGCACAACTTCATGAACACCATGCTTCGTCTCGCCGAAGCCCACGGGGCACTCAAGGTTGTGGACGACCAACACGGCTGTCCCACGGCCGTCCCGGTGTTGGCGGACGCCCTGCTGGACATGGCGTTGAGGGGCTCGGACATGCCACAAGGGGTGTGGCACTTTGCACACGAAGGGCACACCACGTGGCATGGGTTTGCGACGGAAATCATGCGTGTGGCCGGATGGGATGTGCCTGTGGAACCCGTGGGGTCGGAGGCGTTTCCCACCCCGGCGCAACGCCCTACGTGGAGCGTCCTGGATGGCGGGCCCTTGCGAGAACAGATGGGGTGGCCCAAATGCACTTGGGAGGACGCCCTGGCGCAAGTTTGGGCCTTGAAGCAGGCCGGCGGTTGAAATGGATGTGTGAACTTTGGCCTCCCCATGGAAGATCAGAGCCTCTTGAATGACGTGCGTGCCAAGGCCGAATCCTGGACGCAAGCCCCTCACGACGACGACACGCGCACCACGGTGCGCCGCTGGTTGGACACCTGCGAACAAGACGAAGAGGCACGTGAGGCCTTGATCGACGCGTTTTACACCGATTTGTCCTTCGGAACAGGCGGACTGCGCGGCAAGATGGGGCCTGGCACGAACCGAATCAACGCCACCACCATTGCCAACGCGACGCAAGGCCTGGCCAACCACCTGAAGAAGGTGCATGGCGAAGCGCCCGCGGACGCCCCATGGCGCGTGGCTGTGGCGTGCGACAGCCGACACAGAAGCCAAGAGTTTGCCCAAATCACGGCGGAAGTCCTTTCCGCCAATGGGTTTGAAGCGTGGATTTACCCCGAACTTCGTCCCACCCCGCAGCTGTCCTGGACGGTGCGCGAACTGGGCGCCGTGGGCGGGGTGGTCGTGACCGCGAGTCACAACCCTTCCATCTACAACGGGTACAAGGTCTACGCCTCGGATGGCGGTCAGGTCGTCGCGCCCGAGGACGCCCAGTTGGTCGCCGAAGTGCGGGCCTTGGACGCCACCGCGGTGGTTCCTCGGAATCAAGACCGCATTCGCATCATGGACGCCTCGTGGGACGAGCGATTCCGCAGCATGCTTGCCGGGTTCCGATTGTCTCCACACTTGGTGGCTCACGGCTCGGATCTGCCCGTGGTGTACACAGGACTGCATGGAACCGGCGCCATTGCGGTGCCGCCGGCCTTGAAGGCGTTCGGATTTCGCAACGTTCACGAGGTGGCATCACAGGCCATCCCCGACGGCGACTTCCCCACCGTGGCGAGCCCCAACCCTGAAGAGGGTCCTGCCTTGGCTGAGGCCGTGGCCTTGGCCAAAGAGGTCGGGGCTTCCCTTGTCATGGGGACCGACCCGGATTCGGACCGTGTGGGGTTGGCCGTGCCTGACGGAAAAGGAGATTTTGTGCTTCTCAATGGAAACGAAACCGCGGCCTTGCTGACTGATCATGTTTTGTCCAAATGGCAGGAATCCGGCAAACTCGACCGCCCGTCGTTTGTGGCCAAGACGGTGGTCACCACCAACCTCCTCGTCGACCTCGCTGAACACTATGGGGTCGAAGTCAAGGAAACGTTGACGGGATTCAAATTCATTGCCGAGGCCATCCGACAGGCCGAGGGCACGTTGCAATACGTCGTGGGCGGAGAAGAGAGCTACGGCTACCTCGTGGGTGACCAAGTGCGCGACAAGGACGCCGTTCAGAGCTGCTGCTTGCTTGCGGAGTTGGCGCATGAATTGGACCAAAAAGGAGAGCGCATGCTCGATCGCTTGGCCGCGTTGCACCGACGTCACGGCGCCTACAAAGAAGGCCTTGTCTCCTTGGTGAAAGAGGGGCGCGAGGGCAAGGCCCAAATCGACGCCATGATGGTCGGCTTCCGGACGTCACCGCCGGCAGAACTTGCTGGGGAACGCATCGTTGAAATTTTGGACTTCCAATCGCGTGAGGCGCGGTCGCCAGAAGGGGAAGTGCTGCGATCCTTGTCTCAGGCTTCGTCCAACGTGATGCAGTTTGTGACGGAAGCGGGTTCGCGGGTCACCGTGCGTCCAAGCGGCACGGAGCCCAAGATCAAGTGCTACGCCAGTGTGTGCGAAGATTGGGATGGCGAGGGTCCGCACGACGCGGTCATGGCGCGTCTTCAGTCGCGGGTGGAAGCCCACTTTCGCGCGCTCGGCGTTCAAGGTCACTGAACGCGGGCATCAAGGCAGGCGCCAAGGCTTCCACGGGGCCGAGCATCACAGAGGGTTGCTCGCTGTGGGGCACCCATGCACGCGGACCCATCCATTGGTTGAGAAGCGTAACCCCAAACGACAAGACCAAGGCGAATTTCAGCAAGCCAAACAGCGCGCCTGCAAGCTTGTTGACCAAGCCAAGGGCCACAAGGTCGAGCATCTTCTCCAACAGTTTGGCCAGCAGGTGGACCGTCACCACCACCAACAAAAACGTCAGCGCGAGGGAAGCCATGTGCAGGGAATTGACGGACCATGTGACGTGCGGTGCAAGCTGCTCCGCCACCATGTGCGAGAAGTGTGACGCGGCCCAAATGCCACCCACAAGCCCCACCATGGAAGCCACAGAGAGGATCAGCCCTTTCGTGAATCCGCGCCCAGCACCCACCAGCAGCACGAGCAAAAGGACTAAATCGAGGGTGGCAAGGGGCAGGTTTTCCATGGGTGTTGATTCCGCATGTAAAGTAATGGCGAATCGGGTTCGGGGTGGGGTAACTTCGCCACGTGTTGTCCCCATCCACTTCTCCCATATGTGTTCGGCCTGCGCAGGCGGCGGATTTGGCCCATGTCCACCGTCTCATCGTGGAATTGGCAGCCTATGAGCGTGCGGAGAATGAGGTGACCCTCTCTCTTGACACGTTTGCCGCCGACTTCGAGGCAGGTCGCTTCGAGGTGACGGTGGCAGTGGACAATGACGAGGTCATTGGCATGGCCCTGCATCATCCGAGGTACAGCACTTGGAAAGGGGTGACGTGGTACTTGGAGGACCTTGTGGTGACCGAGTCCTGGCGGGGGAAAGGAGTGGGAAAAGCCCTTTTCAATGAGGTGGTGTCGGTGGCCCAGCGTCGCGATGCGCATCGTTTGGAGTGGCAGGTGTTGGACTGGAATGCGCCTGCCATCGGTTTTTACGAAAGGCTCGGGGCGACCGTGAGCTCGGATTGGTTGAACGGCCGCTTGACGCGGACTCAACTGGACAGTTGGACTGCGACCCCTCAAATCTTGGACGACGCATGAAGATTTCGGCCCACAAATTCGGCGGTGCTTCTGTGTCCGATGCCCAAGCGATTCAGCGCGTGGGTCAACTGCTCTCGGACCAAATTGAAGCCGAGGAACGGGCCGTGGTGGTGGTTTCGGCCATGGGCAAAACGACCAATGCGCTGGAAGCAGTGTGGTCGGCCTCTGCCGAAGCCGAACGGAGGGATTTGTGGGCGACTTGCGTGAAGGAGCACATGGCGGTGGCCGAAGCGTTGGGCCTGTCTTCCTCGCTCACGGAAACACTGCGCGATCGCATGGAAAGCTGCTGGCAAGCCTCAGAGCAGGTGCGCCCCCAATCCATGGATGCCGCGTACGACGCCATGGTGGCGGCAGGGGAGCTCGCAAGCACGACGTTGGTGGCGGCCTGGCTTTCACAGGCAGGCATGTCGGCGGCATGGTGGGATGTACGCGACACGCTGCACACCTCAGGTCCGCATCGCTTTGCGCGCGTGGACGAGTCCACGTTGGGCGAAGCTGGAACGTCATTGCGCACCCGCATGGACGAGGCCCACGTTGTGGTCACCCAAGGCTTCATCGGGCGACACGCCGACGGCAGCACGAGCACGTTGGGGAGGGAAGGCTCCGATTACAGCGCTGCCCTTCTTGCCGTGGCGGTGGGTGCCGCGGGCGTGACCATTTGGAAAGACGTCCCAGGCATGATGAACGCCGACCCCAAGCGTCACCCCGAGGCGGTCACAGTATCAAAAGTCGACCACGCAGAAGCGCTCGAATTGAGTTACTACGGCGCAAGCGTCATTCACCCCAGGACCGTCAAACCGCTGCAACTCGCGGGGTTGCCCCTGTGGGTCAAGTCGTTTGTGGACCCTGAAGGACCTTCCACCCGCATTGATGCCTTCCCTGGCCTCATCCCCGGAGTGCCGATGTTCATCTGGAGAGACCATCAGACGTGGATGGAGATCTACACGGCCGACGGAAGTTTCTTGGTAGAGGACCACTTGACCGAGGTGTTTGGGGCGTTGGGCGAGTCAGGCATTCACGTCCGCCTCATGCAGCAGAGCGCCACCCATTTTGGGGTGTTGGCCGACCGAAGCGACCCCCAAATGGCTCGTCTCGAAGAGGCTTTGGGCCCGGGTTTTCGCTTGGAATGGACCCACGATTTGACGCTCTTGACGGTCCGACATGGAGATGGAAATGTGCTGGACGACCTGACGAACGGGCGCGAGGTGCTCGTGGAGCAGCGCGCTGGGGCCACGTGGCGCCGTGTGCTGCAATCGCCAACATAAGGGCGTGAATCGCACGATTTGACCCATGAAAAGGCCATTATGTGTCATGAGCCGCATCCAATTCAAGAAAAAAGCACGCCGTCGTTTGTTTTTCCCAAACAATTGAATCACATTGCCCTAACCAAAGGATTGGTCTCCTTTGGTGTGGTACAAACGGATTTTCGGATTCGTTTGAGTTCAATGTCAAGTGGGGCGGGGCGAAAGTCCCGCCTTTTCTTTTGCCAAAAAATGGGATGAAACCCTGCTCTCAGGGCTTTTGGAGGAAGGTCCTCAGTACTCGTCTTCGTTGAAGAAGAAGTCCTCTTTGGAAGGGTAGTCGGGCCAGATGTCCTCGATGGTGTCGAACGACTCGCCGTCGTCCTCCAATTGTTGAAGGTTTTCCACCACTTCCAACGGCGCACCGGTCCGCATCGAGAAGTCGATGAGCTCGTCCTTGGTGGCGGGCCAAGGGGCGTCCTCGAGGTATGAGGCAAGTTCGAGTGTCCAATACATGGTGTCCTGCTTAAGCGGTCTTAGGCCTGTCTGTTAGCGCGCAAAAATAACCGAATCTCGATGCGAGTCAAGTCTTGGGCCGTCTTTTGCGTGTCAGTCATTGGGTTTCCAGGGAATGTCTTGGTTGCCTGTGGCATGGGTGAGCCACCTGCCAACCATGAACAAGGCGTCCGAAAGTCGATTGAGGTAGGTCAACCCCACAGGGTCCACTTTTGTTTCCCGATGCAACGAAACGCAACGACGCTCGGCCCTGCGACACACGGTGCGCGCCACATGGGCGTCCGCGGCGGCGGGGTGTCCGCCAGGCAGCACGAAGCTGGAGAGCGCAGGCAAGCCCGATTCCAATTCGTCCATCCAAGACTCGAGCCCTTCGGCGCCTTGGGGGTTGAGCGCGGGCAACTTGGCAGCCCACTGGGGGTCGGTGGTGGCCAAGTGGCTGCCCAGGGTGAACAGCTCGCTTTGGATGGCTTGCAAGGGCATGCGTAGGGGCTCCGCCGCATCGTGGGTGGCGATTTTGCCGATCCAGGCGTTGAGCTCGTCAATGGTGCCGTAGGCCTCGATCCGAAGGTCGTCCTTGCCGATCCGTGCACCGCCAAACAAGCCTGTGCTGCCGTCGTCTCCTGTCCTCGTGTAAATGCGCATGCTGCAAGCTACAACGGAGGGGCCGCGGCGCCGCCTCCGAGGCGTACCTTTGGCCTTGTGATGGCCGCCGACAAGCAAGACACCAAGCAAAAGCGCTACGACGCTGCGTACATGCGCATGGCCCGGGAATGGGCGCTCCTCTCGCATTGTGAGCGGAAGCAAGTGGGCGCGCTCATTGTGAAAGACCAAATGATCATTGCCGACGGTTACAACGGCACGCCCAGTGGGTTTCCCAATGTCTGCGAAGCGGAGGACGGCACCACGCATTGGTATGTCCTTCATGCGGAGGCCAACGCCATCACCAAGTTGGCCAAGAGCAACAACAGCGCAGAGGGCGCCACATTGTACATCACCTTGTCGCCCTGCCGAGAGTGCGCCAAACTGATTCACCAGGCAGGCATCGTTCGGGTGGTGTATTCAGATGCGTACAAAGACCCCAGTGGCTTGGCCTTTTTGAACCAAGCCGGGGTCGAAATCGTTCATCTGTCAGAATGAAGAATGGACAACCTTTGGCCTTGGCCGTGGCTCTCGTTGCAGGACTGTGGCTCGGACGTGGATGTGGCGGTTGGAACGGCGGTGGAAATGCGGATTCCCGCGTGGCGTTTCACGGCCACTGGAACGCATCTGGCGACCAAGCGCGCCTGTTGAATGTGCTTCACCGCATCGAAGATTTGTACGTGGACACCTTCAACCGGGGCAAGTTGGTGGATGCCGCCATCGAGGCCATGCTCGAGGAATTGGACCCACACACGGTGTATTTCAGCGGCGAAGAATTGGCCGCCATGTCCGAGAACATGGAGGGGAACTTCGAAGGCATTGGCGTGGAGTTCATCATCCAAGACGACACGTTGATGGTGGTGGCGGCCATTCCTGGAGGACCCTCGGAGGAGGCAGGGATCCAGGCGGGAGACCGCATTCTCGAAGTTGAGGGCATGCCCATTTCAGGACCTGAGCTGAACAACCAACGGGTCATGGAACTGCTGAAAGGACCGCGAGGTACGGAAGTGACCTTGGGTTTGTCCCGACGCGATGCGCCGTTTCAAGTGCATTTGACGCGCGACCGCATTCCCATTCAAAGCGTGGTTGCCGCCTTTGTGACAGAGGACTCGGTGGGATACATCAAGGCAATCCGCTTTGCCGCAAACACCGCCCAAGAATTTGAAGAGGCCATGGCCTTGCTCCAAGCCCAAGGGGCCGAGTCGGTGGTGGTGGATTTGCGGGGCAATGGTGGAGGCTATTTGAATGCGGTCGTCGACATGGTGGAGCTGTTTTTGGACGAGGGCGACCCCATCGTGTACACGGAGGGCAAGTCGTCCCCGCGACGCACGTACAAGACCCGCCGTCGGGGTCCCTATTTGGACTGGCCTGTGGCCGTGTTGGTGGACGAGGGTTCGGCCTCGGCCAGCGAAATTTTTGCCGGCGCCATGCAGGACAACGACCGCGGTGTGGTGGTGGGGCGAAGGACGTTTGGGAAAGGGTTGGTGCAAGAGGAATTTCCCGTGCCAGGCTCGGGGGCGCTGCGCCTGACGGTGGCGCGTTTTTACACCCCCACGGGCCGCGCCATCCAAAAACCCTATGCCGATTACGACGACGACTTTGACCTGCGCCTGGCCTCAGGTGAATTGTACCATGAAGACAGCATGCCGCTGGTCGATTCCTTGCGGTATGTGACGCCCATGGGGAGGGAAGTCTATGGCGGGGGCGGCATTGCCCCAGATGTTTTCGTGCCTTGGGACAGCACCGCCACCAGTGCGTGGGTGAGTGAGTGGATATGGACAGGAGTGTTGCGGGATGCGGTCTTCACGTGGATGGATGCGCATCGCGAGGCCTTGCGCGACTGCGATTCGCCAAGGGACATTGAAGCCCTTCCAGGATGGCGCCAAGGCGTGTTGGAAGTGGTCTATGCCCAAGCAGAGCGGGACGGTTGGCCTTGGCGAGAGCCGACAGATGAAGAAGCGGCCAAACTGCGTCACCGGTTCCTCGCCCAAGTGGTCCGAACGCATTGGGGCGAATCGGCATCATACGAAGTTCTGACAGAGGGAGATCAGGGGGTGGCCCGTGCCATTCATGCCCTTGTGGAAGGCCCCTTCGCAGGACGAGTGGACGGCACTGTATCTTTGGACCTGACAAACAACGACATCAACTCCAACAACGAAGAACATGGCTTTTGAGCTTCCCAACCTCCCCTATGCGCACGACGCCTTGGAACCACACATCGATACACGCACGATGGAAATCCACCACGGCAAGCACCATGCGGGGTACACCAGCAAATTGAACGCGGCCATCGAGGGGACGGACCTCGCTGGAAAGGACATCGACACCTTGCTTCGCGACCACAGCGACAACGGTGCTGTGCGCAACAACGGCGGTGGCTTCTGGAACCACACGTTGTTCTGGAACAGCATGTCACCCAACGGCGGTGGTGCCCCGGAAGGCGCCCTCGGCGACGCAATCGACCGCGACTTCGGCAGCTTCGAGAATTTCAAAGACGAATTCAGCAAGGCTGCAGCCACGCGCTTCGGCTCAGGCTGGGCTTGGCTCTGTGAGAAAGACGGAAAGCTCGAGGTCTGCAGCAGCGCGAACCAAGACAATCCCCTCATGCCCGGTGTGGGATGCGGAGGCAACCCCATTTTGGGCTTGGACGTGTGGGAGCACGCCTACTACTTGAACTACCAAAACCGCCGTCCAGACTACATCAACGCGTTCTTCAACGTGGTGGATTGGAACGCGGTGGGTGCGCGCTTCAACGGCTGATTCGTCGCGCACCTCATGAAGCACTACGTCGTCATGGTGGCCGGGGGCACAGGCACCCGCATGCGTCTGACGACGGCGAAGCAATTTTTGAATGTGGAGGGTCTGCCATTGATGTGGTGGACCCTTCGCCGTTTCAAGGAAGCCCTGCCCGAGGCCGAGGTCACCTTGGTCTTGCACGAAAGCTTGTTTGAAGAGTTCGCGGAGCTCGAGGCCAAACACGGCAGCGCCGGCGCCACCCACGTCGTCCCAGGTGGGGCAGAACGGTTCCACTCCGTCTTGGCCGGCCTGACCACCTTGCCCGACACCGGCGTGGTCGGCATCCACGATGCGGTGCGGCCCTTTCCCTCGGTGGAAACCATCCAGCGCTGCTTTGCGCAGGCCGAGGCGCAGGGAAGTGCAGTGCCGGTGGTGCCTGTGAAAGACAGCATCCGGCAGATGGACTGCGAAGGAGGGTCGAGTCACGCGGTGGACCGCAGCGTCCTCCGCGCCGTGCAGACGCCTCAGTGTTTTGACCTTGCCACGTTGAAGGCGGCATTTGACACCGACTACCGGGCGGAATTCACGGACGACGCGAGTGTGATGGAAGCCGCCGGTCACGAAGTCCACCTGTGCGAAGGCGATCCGTGGAATGTGAAAGTCACCACGCCTGAGGATTTGATCATCGCGAAGGCGTTTGTGCAGGCCGCTTGGCCCAACGCCTGACCCCGGCCTTTTGCGGAGGGTCAGCCCTCCTTGGACAGCGCCTCCAAGTACCCTGCGGGGCTGCCGTCTTTTCGAAGCTTGCCCAACGCCCAACCCAGGGCCACCAGTGCCACCAAGGCCATGCCCCAATCGCTCCACGCCCATGAGCTGAGGGGTTGCGGCTCGAGGCCTTCCGCCAGCCACGTGCTCCCCATCCACCACGCTGCGATGACCACGCCGGCGTTGTTCACAAAATGACCCAAGATGGCGGGCCACAAGCTTCCGCTGTACACCACGAGGTAGCCAAAACCTGCGCCGAGGAGCATCCGTGGGACGAAGCCAAAGAATTGCATGTGGATGGCGCTGAACAGGGCCGCCGACACCCAAATGCCCACGTGGATGTTCCCCGTGGCGCGAACCAAGATGGGTTGCAACGTGCCGCGGAACAGCCACTCCTCGCACAGCGCAGGCAACACCGCGACCGAGAACAGAACTGCCCACACCTCGGAGGTGCCTGAAAAGGCGAGGAGGGCCTTGGTGAGCACCATGGCTTGGGCTTCGAGACCTCCAGCCCATTGATGTAGGTCGGACCCCGGAACGAGGGCCCATTCGTTGAGGCGGTAGGTGAAGTCGAGCACCGGGCTCATGCCCAAGGCGATGACAACTGCAAGGCCCAACATCTTGAGGGCGGGCGCTTGGAGAAAGAATCGACCCAAGAAAGACATGCCCACCAGCGCGGCAAAGGCCAAGGAGGCACCGAGAAACGCCATGAGCTGGTTGGCGTTGTTCATCGCCAGCACCGCGTTGCGGTCGAGTTCGCCTGTGGCCCCTTGTTGCATGAGGGTCTGCATTTGGGCGGCATCGCCCCCCGAGGCCCACAACACGCCCACGCCGGCAGCGAGTGCCATGAAGGTCAAAACGATGCAACCGAGCATGACGACCTGGGCGGCCGGGTGCATGGTTTGGATGGCGTTGCGAATGAAGCTCATGGGCAGGGGTTGAAGGGGACGTAGTGTCGCGCCGTAAATTTGCGGAAACTTCGACGAACGTGGTCCGCATTGGAGACATCGATTTGGGAGAATTCCCGCTGCTGCTCGCCCCCATGGAGGATGTGAGCGACCCGCCGTTCCGCGCCTTGTGCAAGGAATACGGGGCGGACATGATGTACACGGAGTTCATTTCGTCGGAGGGCCTCATCCGCGATGCGGCCAAAAGCGTGGCCAAGCTCGACATCTTCGATTACGAGCGCCCCATTGGCATTCAGATTTTTGGCTCGGAAATCGAGTCAATGCGCGAAGCTGCGCGGATTTCGGAAGCGGCTGGTCCGGACTTGGTAGACATCAACTACGGTTGCCCGGTCAAGAAGGTGGCGTGTCGCGGCGCAGGTGCTGGCATCCTTCAGGACATCCCCAAAATGGTGTCCATGACCAAGGAAATTGTGGACACCTGCTCGTTGCCGGTGACCGTCAAGACGCGTTTGGGCTGGGACGACAACACCAAGTACATCGTCGAGGTCGCCGAGCGTTTGCAAGACGTGGGCATCAAGGCCATCAGCATTCACGGTCGGACCCGCGCCCAGATGTACAAAGGCGAAGCGGACTGGTCCTTGATTGCCGCGGTGAAGAACAACCCTCGGATGACGATTCCGGTGTTTGGGAATGGGGACATTGACAGCCCAGAAAAGGCCCTGGAATACAAGAATCGCTACGGGGTGGACGGCATCATGATTGGCCGCGGTGCCATTGGTGCCCCGTGGTTTTTCAGACAAGTGAAGAACTACTTCGCCACAGGAGATGCGGGAAGTCCTCCCGACATGGCCGAGCGCATCAAGGCGGTCCGGACCCACCTGCGCCACAGCATTGAGTGGAAGGGCGAGCGCCTCGGCATTGTGGAGATGCGTCGTCACTACGCCAACTACTTCCGAGGCCTGCCTCACTTCAAGGAGCACCGACTCGCGTTGGTCACGCTCGACAATCCCGAGGCGCTTGAAGCCAAACTCTCCGAGATCGCGGAGCGCTTTGGCGAGCACGTGTTTGCCTGAGCGAAGGGCGTCAGGAGACGCGTGACGTTTGGCGGCGGATCAAGTGCCGCACCATGGCCGAAGCGCCAAGCCCCCCCACCAAGACCACCACGGCGAGTGTCCCAAGGACATCGAGGGCATCCAATCTCACGGGATACGCCGGCACCACCGAGCCTTGCAGTTGCAGCCACCCAAAGGCGGCTTGTCCCATCACGAGCAAAGAACCGAGCCCCACGCCGACCAACCCGCCGACCACGTTGATGGTCAGCCCCTGAAGCCCAAACGCCTGTTCCATCATGCGCACGGGCATCCCCAAGGCGTCGAGCACCTCCAGGTCCTTCTTTTTGTCGAGCAGGAGCATCGTCAAGGAAGCCATGATGTTGAACGCGGCCACGATGAGGATGAAACTCAAAATGGCGAACGTGGCCCACTTTTCGGCACGGTTGGTTTGGGTGATGAATTTGTGCTTGTCGTCTCGGGTGAGGGTGGTCATGCCGGCGGCCTCTTCGCCGAGTCCTTCGGTCAACGCACGCTCCACCTCCTCGGCCACCTCCGTTTGGGTCCATCCAGGCAGGGCTTTGATTTCGATCCGCGACACGCGCCCGTCTCGGTCCAACAGGTCTTGCGCATCACGCAAGGGCAGGAGCAGGTATCGGGTGTCAAGGTCGGCGTTGATGGAAAACGTGCCGCAGGCATGGACGGCTTTTGTGCGGAACGCGCGCTCTCGATGACGGGAGAGCTTTCGGCCCCGAATCGGGGCGCTCACAGAGAACAGGGGTGGGTCCAGGCTGTCACTTTTCAGGGCCAATTCCGACCGAACCCCCAAGCCCAGGCATCCGCACGTCATGGCGCTGTCTTCCACGGCATAAGCCCCTTCGACAATGGCGCGGTCAATGTGGGACACGGCCCGGTAGCGTGCATCGACCCCCAAGACGGTCGCGACCCTGACGGCTTCGTCCGCCCGGACCACCACCTCGTCCTCCAGGACAGGCGCCCACGTGGCCAAGCCGGGGATGTTAGCGAGGTGATCGCCCCAAGCTTGTGGAATCACGGCCCCCGATTGCGGCACCACAGCGAGGTCGGCGTCGAGGGTTCCAAACAGGTCCTTCACCAAGTCTTCAATGCCATTGAAGGCACTCAAGATGCACACCATGGCGGTGGCCACGGCGGCAATGACGGTCACGGAGATGCCTGAAATGACGTGCACCAAGGTGCCCGACCGTCGCTTGACGATGTACCTCGAAGCCAGTCGGACGGGGAGCCTCATGAATGGAGGGCGCGCTGGACTTCATCCACGAAGTCGAGGCTGTCGTCCAGGTAAAAATTCAATTCGGGAACGCGGCGCAATTGCTTGCCGACTTTGGCACCCAGCGCCTTTCGCACGCGCCATCCTTCGGTTTCGACCTCCTTCAACGCCTTCTCTTTGTCCGGGGTGGCCATGAAGCTGAGGTACACCTTGGCCAAACCGAGGTCGGGCCCGATGCGGACCTGGGTCACTGTGATGAACAGCCCCCCAAACCACGTATTGGATTCGCGTTGGAACAGGATGCTCAACTCCCGCTTGAGGAGTTCTGCCACGCGTTCTTGTCGGATGCTCGCCATGTCTCGAAGGTAGGGATGTCACGCGGAAGGGCGCGTTCAGTACAGGAATTGGTTGTAGGGGTAGCGCTTGATGTGCAGTTCCTTGACCCGCTCGTACAGGGTGCTGCGGAAGGCGTCGTACCCCACCTTGGTCTTGGCCGACAGGAACATCACATCGTGGCCGAGCGCCTCGAAACGCTCGCGAATGCCGCACTCCAAATCCTCAGGTGTCCTTTCGCCATCCGGATCCGTCAGGAGGTCCACCTTGTTGAACAGCACCATCGTGGGCTTGCTGTCGCTTCCGATGTCCGCCAAGGTGCGCTCCACCACGGCCATGTGGTCCTCGAATTGCGGATGACTCACGTCAATCACGTGAAGGAGCATGTCGCTTTCGCGCGTCTCGTCCAAGGTGCTCTTGAAGCTCTCGATCAATTGCGTGGGCAGCTTTCGGATGAATCCCACCGTGTCGCTCAGCAGGAATGGAAGGTTGTCGATGACCACCTTGCGGACGGTGGTGTCGAGGGTGGCAAACAGCTTGTTCTCGGCAAACACGTCGCTCTTGGACATCAGGGTCATGAGCGTGCTTTTGCCCACGTTGGTGTAGCCCACGAGGGCCACCCGAATCATCTGGCCCCGGTTCTTTCGTTGGGTGGCCATTTGCTTGTCGATGCCGGCCAATTGCTTGCGCAATAGGGCAATGCGGTCGCGGATGACCCGTCGATCCGTTTCAATCTCTTTCTCTCCAGGTCCCTTCATGCCGATGCCCCCTTTTTGCTTCTGCAGGTGGGTCCACATGTTGGTGAGGCGGGGCAACAGGTACTGGTATTGGGCGAGTTCCACCTGGGTTTTCGCATGGGCGGTTGCGGCCCGTTGGGCAAAAATGTCCAGGATGAGGTTGGTCCGGTCGAGGACCTTGCGCTCAGGAATTTCCTTCTCGATGTTGCGCAGCTGGATGGGACTCAATTCATCGTCGAAGATGATCATGTCGATGTCCTCTTCCTCCACGTATTCTTTGATCTCCTGAAGCTTGCCCGAACCGACAAACGTGCGCACGTCGGGCTTGTCCAGGCTTTGGATGAAGGTGCGTTGCCGTTCTGCTTTGGCCGTTTCAGCCAAGAAGGCCAACTCCTCCAAGTATTCTTCGAGTTGTTCGCGACGCTGGTGCCGGGTGGCGAGCCCGATGAGGACGCACGTTTCGGCAGGCTTGGCCGTGGAGAGGGGTTTGCGTTTGGTTCCCATGGGTCAAGCCTCAGTTTCGGAATTTCTCAATGTACACCGCAATGCCTCGGATGGTGGGCATGTCGAGCATCCCGCGGTGGGGAGGCATGGTGCCTTTCCCGTAGGCGATGATCGCCACGCGTTCTTCCACCGACAAGGTGCTCGTCCGCAAATCAGGGGCAGAGGCGAGGACAGGTGCGCCGTCTTCGCCATGACACACCGAGCATTTCATGGTGTATTGCCGGGAAGCGTTGGCCAAATCAACCCCCTCTGCGCCCTTCTCATTGGCAGGGTGGGATGTCTCCACGTCACTTGAGGACCCACATTGCGCAAGCAAAAAAACCAAGCACAATGCCCCCAGAAACACACGTCCCTTGGGGCCTGTGAGGCCTCCAGAATGTCGCATTGAACCCAATCAGCCTCGTGCTTTGCGCGCGGCGATGAAGCTGCGAACAAAAGACACCATGGCAAGCACACCCAGTACGAGCATGGTGGCCACCCGTGCGACGGCGGCAGAGTCTCCGCGTCCCATGGCCCCTGTCAAAGGTTTGATGAGTCCGATGATGATGAGCAAGGTCAACAGGACCGCAATGTGCGCAATCACTTTGTTTTCCTTCTTGACACCATTGTTCATGGCGAGCAACAGCACCCCAAAGACCACAGGGATCAGGGCTGTGACAGAGGGTGTTTCCGAACTGAGGTATCCATAACCGCCAAGTCCGATAAGGGCAACGGCGTGGATGAGGCTGACGACGTGAGCTTTCATGCAGCAAAGTTACACCACACCTTGGTCAAGCATGGAATCCGCGACCTTGACAAACCCAGCGATGTTCGCACCGCGCACGTAATCGACTGAACCGTCTTCGTTGGTCCCGTAAGCCACGCATTGGCCGTGGATGTCCTTCATGATGTGATGCAGCTTGGCGTCGACCTCTTCGCGCGTCCAGTTGTAGCGCAAGGAGTTTTGAGACATCTCCAATCCCGAGGTGGCCACACCACCAGCATTGGAGGCCTTGCCAGGCGCAAACAAGATGCCGGCCTCGTGGAAGGCTTCAATGGCTTCGGGCGTGCTTGGCATGTTGGCGCCTTCGGCCACACACACGCAGCCATTGGCCAACAATGCCGCAGCTTCGTCGCCGTTCAATTCGTTTTGGGTTGCACAGGGCAACGCCACGTCCACGCTCACGCTCCAAGGACGCTGACCCTCCATGAACTCGGCAGAGCTGTACGCCGCAGCGTACTCTTTGATGCGGCCGCGCACCACGTTCTTCAAATTCATGATGTACGCCAATTTCTCTTCGTCGATGCCTTCGGGATCGTGGATGGTTCCTTGCGAGTCGGACATGGTCACCACCTTGGCGCCGAGCTGCACGCACTTTTGGGCGGCAAACTGGGCGACGTTGCCGGAGCCCGAAATGGCCACGGTCTTGCCCTTCATGCTGTCGCCTTTGTGGTTGAGCATTTCTTCCGCGAAGTACACGCAGCCGTAGCCCGTGGCTTCAGGACGGATCAGCGAACCGCCCCAGTTCAAGCCTTTGCCCGTCAGCACGCCGGTGAACTCGTTGCGGATGCGCTTGTACTGGCCAAACATGTAGCCAATCTCGCGCCCCCCCACGCCAATGTCCCCTGCGGGAACGTCCGTGTTGGGCCCGATGTGACGGGCCAGTTCCGTCATGAAGCTTTGGCAGAAGCGCATCACTTCGTTGTCGCTCTTGCCTTTGGGGTTGAAGTCCGACCCGCCCTTGCCGCCACCCATGGGCAGCGTGGTCAGGGAGTTCTTGAAGATTTGTTCAAAGCCCAAGAATTTGAGGATGCTCAAATTCACGGTAGGGTGGAAGCGCAATCCGCCTTTGTAAGGCCCGATGGCGCTGTTGAATTCGATGCGGAACCCTCGGTTGGTGTGCACGTTCCCAGCATCGTCGGTCCACGAAACGCGGAACATGATGACGCGCTCGGGTTCTACGATGCGCTCAAGGATGTTGGCATCCTTGTATTTGGGGTTGTCTTCCATGAAAGGAACGATGGCCTCGGCCACTTCCTCCACAGCTTGCAAAAATTCGGGTTCGTTGGGATTGCGCTCAGCAACCCGATCCATGAACGCCTGGATCGCGGCGTGGTGTTCTGAATTCATCGACGTATGTATTGACGTTCGAAGGACGAATGTAAGTCAGAGGGAAGGCGTTCGACCCCCGTCGACCGGCAAATTGATGCCGGAGATATACCCAGCAGCCGGTGAACAAAGGAAGGCGATGGCATGTCCGATTTCCTCGGGTTGTCCCACGCGCCCCGCAGGCACTTTGGCGGCCATGCCGGCCAGCACCGCCTCAGGCGTGGTGCCCGCGGCCTTTGCTTTGGCCTCTGCGAGGCTGGTGAGGCGTGCCGTATGGGTGGCGCCGGGCAACACGTTGTTCACCGTGATGCCGTGAATGGCGACTTCGGTGGCCCAGGTCTTGGCCCAGTTGGCCACGGCACCGCGAATCGTGTTGGACACGCCCAATCCTGCGAGCGGAACCTTCACCGAGGTGCTGATGACATTGACAATCCTTCCCCAGCCGGCGCGTTGCATGCCCGGAAGGACGGCTTTGGCCAAGTTTTGGTTGTTGATCAAGTGCTGGCTGAACGTGGCGAGAAAGGCGTCTTCTTGCGCTTCTGTGATGGGTCCGCCTGCGGGCCCGCCGCTGTTGTTCACCAGGATGTGCACGTCCCCGGCCGCCAGCACTTCTGCTGCAGCCCTCATCACGTCGGCGGGATCTTGAAAGTCTGCCACAGTCAGACTGTGCCCTTCCCCGGGCAAGGTGGCCAAGGCGGCCTCGAGGCGTTCAAGGTTGCGTGCAAGCAAGGTCACTTGCGCACCAAGTCCCGCGAGTTGCTGTGCAGCGGCGAGACCAATGCCTTGGGAGGCGCCGCACACCAAGGCGCGTTTGCCGCTCAAATCCAAAGGCAGAACATGCTGTTCACTCATGCGGCCAAAGGTAGGTAGGCCTATTTTGGTCCCATGAAGCGATTGGAACACTTGGGCATTGCCGTGGCCGACTTGGCGGAAGCAGAGCGCATTTTCACCGATGTTCTCGGGGTGAAGCCCTACAAGCGAGAGGAAGTCAAGGACGAGGGGGTGATGACTTCTTTTTTCCAAACAGGCGACTCCAAAGTCGAATTGCTGGAATCCACCACCCCTGATGGCCCCATCGCGCGCCACATCGACAAGCGTGGCCCCGGCCTGCATCACGTCGCTTTTTTGGTGGACGACCTCGAAGGGGAAATCGCGCGGTTGGAAGCCGAGGGCTACCGTGTCATCTCCGGGCCGAAGCCCGGGGCCGACCAAAAGCGCATTGCCTTCCTGCACCCTTCCGACACCGCCAAGGTCCTCGTCGAACTCTGCGAGGACATCTGACTCAGGAGTCGCGCTTTTTCAGTGCTTTTTTGAGGCCTTTGTTCTTGGCCTTGCCGACGCCTTTCATCTTGGGGTCAAACAGCGTTTTGGATGCCGTGCTCCGCGTTGGTGCCGCGCATCCTTCCTCCGGCTTGCGGCGGTACAAGTCGACGTTCAAGGTGGCGCGCCAGGGTCGGTAGCCACTTTGCATCCAATCCAACCCCCGGACATCTGAGTTCACGACGCGGAAGGTCATTTCTTGAGAGGCTTGGGCGAGTTGAAGCACGTCCACATCCACGCCCAACCGGACCATTCGTCCCCGGTAGATCTTCAATCCACAACCGAGGCCTGCGGTCCATGCGACATGCCATGTGGGCAAAGCCACGGGTTGGAAGAAGTGGGGACGGTTTTCGAGGGAGGTCTGGGACAGGTTGTACGCCGCGCGCATGCCCGTCCGGACTTCCACGAACCCGTCTGGTCCTGTGGCCACGGCGCGCATGCTCTGCAGCCGCAACTCCACGGCCAAGGCAGAGGCTTGGGTGCGCATCAGGCTGTCGACAAAGGCCACGGAAGTGTCGGCTCCCGTTCCTTTCACCACCCCCAAGAACGATTCTGCATTTCGCGTTTGGCTGACGTGGATTCCTGCAGACAGTCGGTCTGCCCAAAGGGCGTCTTCGCGCAACCAAAGGTGACCCAATCCCACCTGCCACCCGGCCAGCGGTTCCGCCCGCCAAATGCCCTGATGCAAGGTGTCGAGTGCAGGTGCTTCGACGGTTCCGTGGTTGAGGACCCACGCACTTTGCACTTCAGTGGGCATGCCCATGAGCATGCTCGCGCCGCCAGACCACGTCCACGCTTTGCGTTCATGGGTGCGCAACGTCGACTCAAAGGGGTTGTCCCACACGCCTTGTCCCCACGCGGCGAAACTCAAGGCCAACAAGGCCCAAGTGAGGGAGGCGTGGGCGTATCGCGTCACGCGTTTGCGGCTTGCAGGGATTCGAGTTCCTGAAGTACGGCGTCCATCCAGAGGTCGTCTTCGAAGTGATTCCATTGTTCCGGTGACCCCATGATGGTCTCCATGGCTTTCTGCTGTTTCCGCCCACGTGCCAAGGCTTCGTGGTAAGGCGTGTGGCTGAACGTCACTTGCGAGTACAGCGGGAGCCAGCGGTCGGGGTGCTTTTGTTGCAAACGCGCCTCGAGCTTTTTTTGTTGTAGGAAAACGGGATCTCCCGTTAGGTCTCGCATCTCGATGTAGTTCTCCAGGGCCAATTCCAAAATGGCATCCCCCGCAGGTTTTCTGAGTTCCGTGTAGCGGGCCATGATTCGGTCCCAGTTGTCGTCCTCCTCAAGCAGGGTGTCCAACACGGTGCAATCTTCCATGCCGCTGTTCATGCCTTGCCCGTAAAAGGGGACGATGGCGTGCGCGGAATCTCCCATGAGGGCCACGCGCGATCCGTCGTTCCAAGGGAAGCAACGGGTCATCACCAAGGAGGACACTGGGTGCGTTTTCCAATCGTCCAACAAGTTGGGCAACAAGGGCATCACGTCGGGGAAGTGCTTTTCAAAAAACGCCTGCACCGCAGCATCGTTGGTGAGGTGGTTCAACCCTTCAGGGCCTTCATACGGCCCAAACAACGTGCACGTGAACGTCTTGTCGGGGTTGGGCAGGGCCATCAACATGAAGGTGCCGCGTGGCCAAATGTGGAGGCCGTCGGCTTCCATTTGAAAGTCCCCGTCGGCTCCGGGCATCATGGGTACCTCCTTGTACCCATGGGGCAGGTAGCGTTGCTCGAAGTCAAACCGGTCGTTCCGCATCATGCGGCCGCGAATGGCACTGAACGCGCCGTCCGTGCCAAAAATTCGGTCCACCTCCACATCCAGGGCTTCGCCTTGATGTTCGAGATTCAGAACGACGTGGTCGTCCGCCAGGGTGTACCCATGGCAACGGTGGTCGAATTCAAACGAAACGTTGGGCAGGCTTTCGGCGGCCTCCACAAGGATGCGGTTCAGCCCGGCGCGGGCCACCGAGTAGATGCATTGCCCCTCCAAACCGTAGGGCTGAAACGTGCGGGTGCCGTCCACCGCGTGCATCCGCCGTCCGCGAATGGGAAGGGCGATGTCTCGCACCTGGTCCGCGACCCCTGCGCGTTCCAGCGCTTTCCAGCCGCGGTCGCTCAGTGCGAGGTTGATGCTTCGTCCGCCGTGAAGCGGTCCTTTTCTCGGGTCGGGACGACGCTCGTACACGACGACCTCATGACCTCGGTTGCCGAGCATGCGGGCCCAAAGGCTGCCCACCAGTCCCGCACCGACGATGGCCACCTTACCCATGGGCTTGGGACAGGGCTTGGTCGAGGTCCGCAATCAGGTCTTGGACGTCTTCGATGCCCACGCTGAGGCGAATCAATCCGTCCGTCACGCCTGTTTTTTCGCGCACCTCTTTGGGGATGCTGGCGTGCGTCATCGTGGCAGGGTGGCCGATCAAACTTTCCACGCCACCGAGCGACTCGGCCAAGGTGAACAGTTTGGTCTTGGCGACCACAGCCTTGGCGGTGTCCAAGTTGTCGTCGGCCAACGTGAATGCCACCATGCCCCCAAATCCGTGCATTTGGCGTGCGGCCACATCGTGTCCGGGATGCGCCTCAAACCCAGGCCAGTGGACCTTGGCCACGGCGGGGTGTTGGGCCAAATGATGGGCAATGGCTTCGCCGTTTTCACAGTGGCGTTGCATGCGAAGGTGCAGCGTTTTTAAGCCGCGCAACACGAGGAAGCAGTCCATCGGACCTGAAACGGCGCCGCATGAGTTTTGCAAGGTGCGCAGTTCTTCTTCCCACGCGTCGTCGGACGTCACAAGACACCCCATCACCACATCGGAATGGCCTCCCAGGTATTTGGTCACGCTGTGCATCACCATGTCTGCGCCGAGATCGAGCGGGTTTTGAAGCATGGGGGAGGCGAACGTGTTGTCCACCACCACGCGGGCGTCGGTTCCTTTCACTGCTTCTGCCACGGCTGCGATGTCCGTGATTTGCATCATGGGGTTGGTGGGGGTCTCCACCCAAATGAGGCGTGTGTGCTCGTTGAGGTGGCCCTTCAAGGCCTCGAGGTCGCCCAAATCCACGAAGTGGAACGTGATGCCGTAGTGCGCAAAGACCGTTGTGAACAGGCGGTAGCTTCCGCCGTACAGGTCGTTGGTGGAGATGACCTCATCTCCGGGTTGAAGGGTCTTGAGGACGGTGTCCATGGCCGCCAGGCCCGAGGCAAAAGCGAGCCCATGGGTGCCGTGCTCGAGGGCGGCAAAGGCGGCTTCGAGAGCCGAACGCGTGGGGTTGTGTGTGCGCGAGTACTCGAACCCTTTGTGGTTGCCCACACCATCTTGGACGTAAGTGGACGTCAAGTAGACGGGAGTCATGATGGCTCCTGTGGTGGGGTCGGGTTCAACGCCGGCGTGCACTGCGAGGGTGCCGCGGCCGTGGTGGGGGGACATGTCACTCATGGTCGTCGAAAGTTACGCTACGACGGGCCATGTTGGGCGGTGGTTTGTGCCAGCCAAAAAGGCATCAAAACCCCTCCAACCAAGACATAGAGGTGGTAGGTGAGGTAGCGCCACATCAAGACGGCAGCCGCCCACACCGTCGCGGAAAGCGCGAGAGGCAGTGCGTTGTCCATGAAGGTGGGCAGGGCGAGCTCGGCCAGACCGGAGGATCCGGGCGTGGGACTGATCATCAACACCGTCCACAGGGACAACTGCCGTGCCCAAATGCCAAATTGCCCCACAGGCGCTGTCGTCAGCGGGACCACAAAGGCCATCAACAAGGCGTTCAGGGTGAGAAAGCGCGCAGTCCAGCTGATCCCAGTGGCCCCCACCGCAGCCATCCACCGCGGCCAAGACATCGTGCGAAGGTCCTGGGAAGCCTGTCGCAAATCGGCGGCCAGTTGCACCCCCGCTTCGCGCCACCGGCGCAGACATCGGCCCTGCACGAGCGCGTTCAAGAGGGCTTGCATTCGGTCTGGGGCGAAGAAAAGCGCGGTGCTCAACAGCGTGGCCAGCGTCGCCATGAAGGCGTACCCGCCGGCAAAAATGGTGGCCACCGAGCCTTCAAGCCAGGGCGCCGATTCGGGCAAAAACGCAGCCAGGCCGACGGCCAAGGCGACGACAGGGACGGCCAACAGGAAATAGAGTTCGTCGAGCAAGGCCGTGGACATGACGGTGGCCAAGCTTCGCCCCCAGCTCAGGCCGTTGCGGTGGAGGATGAAGGAAGCCACTGCGCTGCCGCCGACCACCGAGGGCGTCAAGGCCGAGGCCAATTCCCACAAAACGATGCTGGAGGTGGCCCGTTTGAGCGTCAATTCGCCCCGGGCCAAAATCAGGAGCCTCGCCACGTAGCCGGCGTCTCGGAGCGCCACACATCCCAAGGCCACCCAGACCCAAGGCCAGTGGATGCGCACTTCCATCAGGCTCTCCCAGGAAGCACCTTTCCAGACCGACCACGCCACGACGGCCACGGAGGCAAGCACAGCCACCGTCAAGGCAGACCAAACCCGCTGTGGGGTGAGCCACTGGCCTGCAGAATCGGAACGGGAAGACGTGCTCACACCGTCGAAGGTACGTCGGGCCGGATGCGTGGGTCAGGCATAGACGTGGGAGCCCTCGCTGCAATTGGTGCACATCGGAATGCCCGAACGGTCTGCAAACAGGGTGCGCCTGAACGCCGCGTAGGCTTCATTGTGCCAAATCTCGGCCATGCTTTGGTCCCCGAGTTGACCCATGACGTGGTGGGCGTCTTTGTCAAAGCAACAAGGAACCACCCGGCCATCCCAGGTGAGGACGGCACCTTGCCACATGCGCCAACACGCGTCTTCCAAGGCATTGCGCAACGTCCATCGCCCCGTGATCGGGTCGCGGTCGTACCGTCGGTGTGCGGCAGTTTTGGTGAGCAGGGGGTGGCCGTCTCGGGGGTCGCCGCGTCGGGCGGCTTTGATTTCCACTGCGTCCACCCCGCA